>Ga0114922_10002739_pt1 | contig 16450 bp, 17 predicted proteins | sample AartaG_FD_100975 | JGI IMG/M metagenome (GOLD analysis project Ga0114922, IMG submission 100975) | Deep subsurface microbial communities from Aarhus Bay to uncover new lineages of life (NeLLi) - Aarhus_00045 metaG | ecosystem: Environmental > Aquatic > Marine > Oceanic > Sediment | place...
CTCAAGCTCGAGGTCACAGGTCGGAAGTGGGAGAACTGCGACGGGCATGAGAACTTTCCTGATGGGGAGATCTTCACCGGGCCCATCGAGGACAGTGTGAACGGGCATATCAGATATACTTATCCTGCCTGCGACTTCGGCCGTGAGGTAGAGGATGTCCGACTCCAATTCAAGGACGGGAGAGTCATCAAGGCCACGGCGGGTAAGAATGAGCAGTTTCTGTTGAAGATGCTGGAGACGGACGAGGGGGCACGCTATGTAGGGGAGTTCGCCTTGGGGACCAATCCCGGGATACAGCGATTCACCAAGAACACACTCTTCGATGAGAAGATTGGCGGGACTATTCACCTGGCCCTTGGGAAGGGCTATCCCGAGACAGGGAGCAAGAACAAATCTGCCATCCATTGGGATATGGTGTGCGACCTCCGTGATGGCGGAGAAGTGCGTGTAGACGGGACTCTCTTCCTCAAAGACGGCAAGATTCTGATCTAAGGCAGGCTTCGTCCCAGTGCCTGTGATGGGCTATCCTGGCGATTTGGTTGTCGCTTCCTGGGGCAAAGCAGAAGGGCGCACCTCGGTGGGAGGAGGGCCAGGACCAGCCCTGCATGGTGTCCTGCTACGGCAGGAAGGCTTCCATTGTAAGCGCCTGGCTACTGAATGAATTTCCTAGCTGTCTGCTTTCACCCATAACCTCTCCCCATCGGTAATGAGCTCGATGGTGCCATCCTCATCTGTGCGATAAACATTGTGCTCACCCAGCCTGTCAATCAGTCTCTCCAAAATCTCAGGGCTGGGATGACCAAAAGGGTTGTCTGCCCCCGCTGAAATCACTGCCACTTCAGGGTCAGCCGCGACCAGGAACTGGGGGATGGTAGAGGTCATGCTGCCGTGGTGTGAGACTTTCAGCACGGCGCTCCTCAAATCAGCTCGCTGCATGATAAGCTCCAATTCAGCCTCTTCCCGTATGTCGGCAGTAAACAGGAAACTAACTTTGTTCCAGGTCAACTTTAACACTACTCCACTGTTATCTACATCGTGGCTAGTCCCTTCAAATAAGCCTTCTGGCGGATTTAGCACCTCCATCTTGATTCCGCTGCCCAAGTCAATCTCCTGTCCGGCCCGGGCTATGTTATATTCGATTCCTTTCTCTTCAACAAGCCTGAGCCATTCTCGGTAAATGGAAGAATTGTAAGATACTCCAGGATCAAGCACCTGCTTCACTTTGTACCTGTGGAGGACTTCTACGAGGCCTGTGACATGGTCGGCTTGAGGTTGAGTACAAACCACGAGGTCTATCGTCCTATCCCAGTAGGGAAGCTTCTTGCTCAGTTCCAAATTGATTTGCTGGGAGTCAGGACCGCCATCAATGAGTATATTCTGACCATCGGGTGTCTGAATCAGCATCGCATGGTCACAATACCTCATTTCAATTCTGTATCCCTGTCAGTATAAGAGCTAAATCATAAGGGGAAGGAGGTTAATATGCCTAGAGCACTAGCTAAAGACGAACAAGAAACCATTATACTCTTCAACAAGGCCGAGGACATCGCTGCCATCTTCACCTACGAAAAGACTTGGCAGAAACACTTGGAAAGTAAGCTAGGCCTGAAGCCGACCATAGACAACGGCTTTGGTGGTAAGGAATATGAGCTGCCGAAGTCGAGAATAAAACCGCCTAGAGCACCTAGACAATTATCTGACTCTGCCAGGAAAAAATTGACTGAGAGATTGCACAGAAATCGTCCTAATTCGTCCCAAAACCTAGTTCCTGTGGCAAAATAAACAACGGAAAGTCAGAATAAGGGTAATTCTATTTCTCAGGGAAGTATAAGGGAAAGTTAGTTACCATAATCCAAGGGGTTTACTTGACGCATTTTGTTGTTAGCAGTAGAGTAAGCTATTACGTTGTAAATAACTAAGCAGATTGGGGCAGTAGGTATGACTTCATTTTCACAGAGGTATGGCTATAAATCAATAAAAAACATCGTGCAGATTGAATCTGTAGATGGTGAATTACGAATTGGTCTTTGGAACAAATTAGACTTTTTCTACTGGAGTAGAGCAGACAAGCACCCTATGCATTCCCTTTTGCACCCAAATAACAAACCTATCCTATTGCTACTGCAATACATATGGAGTGACTACTTCAAATTTCCCATTGATATTATCGGGGATGATTGGAAGGAAGCATACACATATTTAAGGAAACATTTCTTCTCCTGTTCTTGGAACGAGGTTTACGACTTCATAGAGTTTGTTGCTAACCATTACCGTGATGCTGCTGTTAATAACCAATTCCGGGCAGAATGTAATGAAGTCTTGAAACGAGAAGTGTCTGGTTACAGGTTCATCGGAGACAGAATTGCACAAATAACCGCCGAAGAAGAGGTTACTGAAGTAGAAGAAGCAATAGAAGGTAAACAGGTTTCAGAGCCAGCCATAATGCATCTAAAATCTGCTTTGGAATTATTTTCAGACAGACAATCACCTGATTATAGAAACTCAATCAAGGAGTCTATCAGTGCTGTTGAGGCAATGAGCAATCTAATAGCAGGAAAAGAGAAAGCTACGCTGGGAGTAGCTTTAAAGAAGATACGGGATAGAGTTGCATTGCATCCTGCCTTATATGAGGCATTTAACAATCTCTATGGTTACGCAAGTGATGCTGATGGAATACGACACGCTTTGCTAGATGAATCCGAACTAGACTCTGAAGATGCTAAGTTCATGCTGGTGGCATGTTCAGCATTTATAAATTATCTCAAGGTTAAGGCATCAAAAGCGGGAATTAACCTGAGCTGAAGAAATCCAATAACCTCCCTCAGTTCTAATGCAGCTTGGTGCGGTGCTTCCTTTGCTCTATTTGTTCATGTGTTCTCTCTAGGGTTGGCTGATGGTATAATTGATTTAAGGAGGTGGTTAAATGGCACAGGCGTTTGTGGTATGCATGAATTGTAAGGCTATATTTCCTTCTCCAATAGGGTTTGGAGATAGAAAATCTTTTGAAACCTCCAAACTAGAAGGAAATGTAGTCACATGTCCAAAATGTGGTGCTACAGTTCCATGCAATAAAGAAAACATGATATTCAAAGAGTGACACCCCTACTGCGAGGGATAGAATTCGGGCAATATTAGACTATGGCAGGACAAGAATTACCAAGTATTGATATAGTCCTAGACGAAGCCAGGCGGACACTTGATTTCCAGTTTGAACAACATGACGGACTGGATACCAAGTCAGGAATAATACTAGGTACCGCTGGTGTTATTATTGGTCTATTGGTTACAGCATCAATAGCAATGCCTGATTTAAGCAACTCATTATTTGTAAGGATAATGGTGTCAATTATCGCAGTAACACTCTTCATATCCCTATTTCTGTCATACTGGAATTTGCGAATCAGGAAATGGAGCAAACCGCCTGAACTAGAGACTTTGATTAACGATTATGCGTCTAAAGACATGTACACCACGAAATGTAAAGTTATAGGTACAATACAGGACGCAGTGAAGAAAAATGAGAAGCTTTTAAAGGAACGAGTGTGTCTCTATAAACGCTCTTATACCATGTTGCTTGTAGGGTTAGGAGTGGTTACTATCGCCGTGATTACTCTACTTTTCATTTAACAAAGTGAGGTCAATAAGGATGGAAGAGAAAGATGACAAAAAGGATAAATCTGAAGGTAAGGAAGAGGATTCTCCGATAGAGTCAGACCCTAAACTAGAGAAGATAATTGAAGCTATGGAAAAACGAAAAAAGGAAGACTTAGATGCCAAATAACAAAGATAGTGAGTCAGACAAACCGCAAGAGCAACCCCAAACACAGAAACCGTCCGAAATTCAGGCTGACCCTGCTCTAGAAAGAATTATTGAAGAAGGTCTAAAACCTGGTAGGGAAACAAAGTAAGAATAAGAGTGAGACTGGTCACTGTAGTCACCCTTGCAATCCTTCTGGTAGGGTTAATCCTACTTGGCTTAAGTGATACTCGCATTTCTATTGCGGATACCGGCGTTCCCCTTAATGAGGCAACTAGCAGTATAAGCAAGGCAAGCAATTCTTCAGCAAGTGCTACAATTACGATTACGATGTATACTGTGGTTGATGAATAGCCTATATCGTTGAATTTCTTACGGGATAACATGAGCAAAGAGTGGAATGACCTGATGAAACGTATGCCAAGGTTATTAAAACAGCTTACGTCTCAACCGTTACGACCTTGGAACGACCGGGGGCTTCTTCCCCAAAAAGGTGTGTACGTCTTTTACGAGGATGAAAAACCAATTTACATTGGTCGAACTAATCACATGAGTCGTAGGCTAAACGAACATTGTAATCCGAGTTCTGGGCATAACAGTGCTACCTTTGCTTTCAATATAGCGAAGCGTGAGGCCATCAAAAAGGGAATGAATGTCCAGTTGACCCGTAGCCAACTTGAAGTTGCCCCTGCCTTTTCTAAGTTATACCTCAAAGCTAAAGCGAGGGTTGCTAAAATGACTGTAAGAGTAATAGAGATTAATGACCCTATCGTACAGACATTATTCGAAGTGTATGCGTCAATGTGTCTGGATACGAGGGAATATAACGACTTCGATACCCACTAGTGAAGAGCCGTGAGTGAAGCCGATGAACTGAGACGTATAGCAGGTTCCTTATTCGAGACCGCTTCAGCAGGTCATCTAGACGAACGGGAACTAGTGACGCTTTTCTTTCAAGAAGGGTTCTTCACCGTCTTAGGCTACGGCCGAGTGGGAGAGGACATCAGGCTAGAGCAGCGCATTCTAAGGGGACGTGTGGATGTTACCCTGCGGGCTTTTGCTGCACGTCCGATAGCTGTGCTGGAATTCAAGGCTCCTAGTGTACCTTTGGCAGGCTTCATCAATCAGCTGTCCAGCTACACGGCTGAAATCTATCCCGAGGTGGGGATTCTGACTAATGGCACAGACCTGTGGCTATTTCGCTGCGAGAATGGGCTATTGTTACAACCTCCTATCGAGCAAATGACGCTTGCGGACCTCACGATCTCGCAAGCTAAAGGGCTCTACGAGCGTATTCGACTCCGGCATGTTGACCTACGACAACTTGAGGCAGTGAATCGGTGTTTAAACGAATTGAAGAACAACCCTTTACCCGTCAGTAGCCCCGTGGAGGCAGGCGGAGCCCAATTCTTGAAGCGATTTGAACTGAAAAATAACACTCCCTTCGGCAGTCTTGTTTTGAAACTAATGGAAGCTCTGCCTGTGTTCCGTCAGTACTCTGACTTCACTAAGGGTGCCTACGAATTCTGGCGACGTATCTATTCCAGACAGCTAGATTTTGATAAAACTCCTTCTTCTTGGCGACAATTTGTTACTGGGTCAGGAAGAGAACCCCTTTATGAGTTCATGTTCTCTCTTGAAACTGCTTACGCAATCCTCTCCAGGGTAATGTTGGCGAAGGCAATGCAAGACAACAGCTTCCCATACATCGACATTCTTCGGTCTTTTGCAAGAGCCCTCGAGGCACAGCATGAGAGGGGAAGACTTCAGTCGTCATCATACGTCGATGCCGTAGCCTCTATATTCCGCGAGGCTGGAAGACAGGCCTTTACACCTCTGTTCGCCAGCGACATCTTCGATTGGTGGCAAGATGACGAAAGCCTCTCCGAGGATGCCGGCCTCGGCTACGGGTTGGCAGAAGCCGCCCTTGCCGTTTTCGGGTTTGATTTCTCCCCCCTTCGTGGGGACATCCTCGGCAACCTTTACCAATCTTATTTTGATCCAGAAACACGCTTGGCTCTAGGAGAGTTCTATACTCCGCCGGAGATAGTTGATTTTATTCTTGATGTCGTGGGATACGCTGGCTCTCAGGTCGTCGTCTCCCGTCTCCTCGACCCCGCTTGTGGGTCAGGTACCTTTCTCGTCCATGCCCTAGCTCGATATCTTGATGCCAGCCAGGGGCAGGACCCTGCTAACATACTCAAAGGCTTGGTTGGTGGTCTCAGGGTCGTGGGCTTTGACATCAACCCATTCGCTTGCCTCATGGCTCAAGTAAACTATGCTGCTCAAATCCTGCCTCTACTCAGTCAGGCACTCCAACAAAACCCCCACTTCTTCATACCCGGCATACCTATCCTACGTACTGATTCCTTAAGACAGGAGGCGAGGGAGGGAGAGGAACAGCTAACTGAGACACAGGGGCGTCAGCTTGGTTTTCGCATGGAGGTTGCTGGAGACTTAGCCAACATTAGGACAACGCTTCCTGTGCTGAAAGAAGGGCAGGAACCAAAAGAGGTGCTCATAGCGGTGCCTAGATTTGACCGAGCTAGAGAGCAAGGCCTGGTCTCTAATATGGAAGAATACTTTGCTGCTCTCCGACAAATGTTTTTGGCTATAAAAGAAGGCGACTCTTCACTCCAGGAGATTGAAAGGCAGCTGCACCCTATCATGCCAGAGAAAGCTAGAGGGTTAGCTACTTTTATCACGGAGGCTGCTCGGACCAATGTTGAGACTATGAATAACCTGCGCCTTGAGTATGGGGACAGTCGTTTCCTCAAGTCTCTGGAGGACACAGCCCTAGCTATGGTACTCAAGAACGAACTCCGCTATGACTTCGTTGTGATGAACCCCCCTTATGTCCGTATACAGCGTATCCCGGAGCTGCTCCGCCGCCTGTGGCAGGGCATGTATCAGTGGGCACAGGGTAATTTCGATATTTTTGTCCCTTTTATTCAGCGGGCGGTGGAGGGATGGCTAAACGATAAAGGGAAACTCGGTTTCATCTGCTCTAACCGTTTCTTGTCGGTCAACTATGCCTCTCCCTTGCGTCGGCTTCTCCCTGCTCAGGCACAAGTTAGGATGATCCTTGATCTTCGGGACAGCAGGGTTTTTGAGAAGGCTCTGAACTATCCCGCAATCTGTGTCATGGAGAAGACAGTCTCCCAGGAGACCTACCAGTTCCCAGCAAGCCGGGTGTTTGCCGAGCCGTCAACCGGCAACACCGAAGAGTTACTACGAGAGGCGAGGCAGCTTCTAACCAGGGTTGAGAGTGGCAGTTTATACGAGGTAGGAGCCTGCGTAGAAGCCTTTCTTGAGAGCAGTCAACATCTTGCAGAAGACAGTTGGCTCCCGATGCCAGCCTCGGAGAGGGAAGTGTTTAATGTGCTTGGGCAGGTATCTTCTCACCTCCTCCAAGACATTACCCTCACTGAGGGTTCAGTATTTGAGGGGCTGAGCACGGGAGCGGATGATGTTCTAGTTGTTCAGCTTCTGCAAGTCAGGGATTCTACCGTAGTTGTCAGACCGAGAGGCGCAGGCAGGAATGGAGTAGCTGAGCGAGTGGAAATTGAGAAGGAAATTCTTAGGCGTTGGTATTACGGACGTGACGTCGAGAGATGGTTCATACCTTGGGAAGGTTGGTATGTTATCTGGCCTTATGTTGACCTTGAAGGCGTGATCCAGTTGATGCCGAATTCATTAGCACTCGAGTATTTCCCCTACGCTCATAAAATTAAGGCAATAGACAAAACTTTTCCTCTCGTTTGGGAGTATCTGACATCTCCCACCGTTGAGCGTGCTCTGAGACGCAGAGAGGGCGGCTCTTTTGAGCGAGGGCAATATGCACATCGCTGGTACGGATTCTCAGCGCCAAGGAGCATGCAACTATATTCACGCAGAAAGGTTTGTTTGTCTGAATTGACCAGGATACCCAACGTGGCTCCTGAAGAGGAAGGAGGAGCTTTCGGGCCTGGTATTTGTGGAATTGCCCTGAGGGATGAGAGCCTCATCTATCTGCTGACGGCACTCTTAAACTCAAGCCCACTTTTCTACTGGATTAAGCAACGTAGCATAGTCCACGGTGGGCATAGCGTTAAGTACGACGATAGGTTTTGTAGGCAACTACCTATCCATCTTCCTCAAACGAAGCGCGAAAAAGAGATTGCCCGTAAGCTTTCTGACATGGCAAAGGAGCTTGGCGAGACAAAGAGAAATCTCTGGCGCTTAGAAGGTGAGTGCAAAGCATTCCCCAAGCCTCAGGCTGCTCTTCTCAGTTCAGCGATAGAACTGTACTCCCTTAGACGCTTGGTCAGCGGAGAGCCCCGTGGTCAGAACGTGGACACGAAAGATTACAGCGTGTCCCAAATGCTAGATGGCCGTTGGGGTCTCAAGTTGAGAAGAGTGACACTTTCTTTTCCTAGCGAGGCACATCTGCGATTGGTTGAAAGGTGGCTACAGTTACAAAGGCAACCCAAGATATCCTCTAGCTCGCTGATGGAGCTTGAACTTCCAACATCTGAAAGTGGATGTCATCTTATTCTGGAGGCTTTGAGCCGCGCTGAGGCCGAGATAACCCGACTGAAGTCTTCCCTGAAGGAAGGCGAAAAGGAGATTGATGTTATGGTGGCTCAGTTATACGGCCTTGGTCGCCAGCACGTACAGGTCATTAGAGAATTTCTGAGCAGATTCTAGAGATCCGTAGACTCCTACAGCCAAATCCTTTCTCAAAAGTTTCACAATCGTCTGATAAAGCCTCGAGCTATCCTCAAGCTTCACTGAGCTAGCAAGTGGTATAGTTAGGATTGGGATGTAGACTGTAGTTGATGAGTAGTCCAGGTTATGGACTTGAATAGGAGGATGCTATGAAAGTAAAAATTGGAGATACTGTTCATCCCCGATATAAAGGAATTGACAATTGGGATATAAAAGCGATTGCTGAACTGTCTGAGCCAATTAGGTATAGTGATTCCAAACTAGGGAAAGTGAGTTATTGCCCACGGATAATCTCACTGGAGTCCCTGGATAATAAACTTAGAGCATTGTGGTTCGCTTATTGGATTGCAACTTCGGGAACTGGGGGAAAGATGAAATGGGGGCAGCGTCCAGGCATGTATGAGGAGCATGTTTTTCTGGAGCTACTGAAAGGCGCAATCAGGCAAGGCTTCCTTACTGAGAACTTTCTAAGAGAGGTAGCTCATGAATTAGACCGAGCCTTGAGTAAGTGAATACAGTCCAGCCAGCGGATTTGGAGAGGGAAAGAGAAGAGTAGGAGGACATCAAGGATAGAAGGACTCTCTTGATAAAAAACCTAAGGTTCTACCCTTCTAATACATCCTTCAGCCTTAAGTCATTGACTTTCAAAACTTTGAAAATGTATCCCTGGCTGCCACCAAGCTCTTGAGCCACTGTGGCCACACTGCGATATTTTCTAAGGCACTCATAAATGTTTTTGAGTGGGATGTTTAACCGCTTCCGACCTAAACCATTAACCGCTACCGATTTACCGCAATGTGGACAAGGAATAATCATTGTTTTCGCTGTTCTTCTACTGTGAAATCAGACCCCCTTTCTATCAATAACTTCCCGGATAGCTGGTAGAAAAATTGTAGGTTTTCCGTAGCGGGGAAAGAGCCCCAAAAAATGTCGCCCAAAATCGCCTTTTCGTAGCTAAAGGCAGATAGTCAAAATACCCTAAAATAACAAGTTTTAACAAGTTTTCCATTTTCAGAAAACCTGACAAAACCTAACATTTTTCATTACTCCCTCTCATTTTTATTAAGAAAAGTCCTCTGAAAATGTTAACTTTTGTTAACCACTTTAAAGCTAAAAATTTAGTATTTTTTAGTAATTTTGGTTTTGAAATAACAGGTTTTCATAGGTTTTTTGTAGCTGGAGAGCGTCCCAAAAATGTTAAGTTTTGTTAAGTTTACTGAAGCTACTCCCTTTCACTGTTATGTCTCTGTTTTACAGAGAAACACACCCTTTTTTGACATGGAATTTTACCATTGTGCTGTCTTTGGAAATTCTAGTCTCAAGCGTGTATCTGGTATAATTTAATTAACATGGGAAAGATGCGCAAGAGGCAGATGGGAGAGACGGCAATAACTGAGCAATTCCCTCAACACATGAAGGATCTTGTCACCCTGAAGAAACTATTACTACTGGCAGCGCAAATGACTGACTCTTTCTACCTGGTTTGCCCTCTGACTGACGAGACAATAGAGAAGATCAGAGCCGCTGCATACGAGTGGAGAGAGAAGACTTTTCCGAAAGAACGAAGGATAACCAGGATACCAACTGACGACCCCCTTTTATCGACGCAGTATGGTCGCAGGTTTCACTATGAGCCGTTAACGAAGCGTGAGATGCAGACCTGTCTGACCAAGTATTATGGGTGGAAAGAGTGGTCGGAAAATCCTTGGGGAAGCTACGCAAGGTTTCGTAAGTGGACAACCAGTGTGCCTGATAACGAGATGGCTGTATGGGCAGTAAATGAAACATCAATGGGGCGTGCCTATCTGGTTCGTGACATATTAGAAAGACTGGGACAACTGGACTACTCAAAGATGACAGAGGAAGATCTTCTAGCCCAAATTGGCTATGGTGCTGCGGCTTTCCTTCATGTAAAACACTACACCGGCTGGGAAGATTTCCTCAGCAAATACCCTACAGCACCTCTACCAGTAGCACTCGTTAATAGGTTGGTAAGTAAGGTTTATCCGTTCGACTTCAAGCTCCCTTATTCCGAGATGACTTTCCCTCTCCCCAAGAAGACTGATGGAAGCCTTGATATTCCAAGGCGAGTCCCCGAGAAGCCATTCGAAGAGATAGAAGACTTTCTTAGTCTGTTCATTGATGCTCGGAATTACGGACCTTTGAATCGCTATATATTTCTGGTATCTGGTATTTACCTTTGGTATATTGCACTGGATGGAGTAAGGGAGAAAGCCAAGGGACATCCAGAGTTGGAAAGCTTTTTAAGTTACACCGCCGCAACTGATACTCAAATAGCTGAGTTATGCCGAAGGCTAGCCCCTAAAGACTACGCCTTCCCTGATAAGAGTGCGGCTTGGGAAAAACTGGATATGGCACTTGAAAAGGGAAAGAGAACATTGGAATGGAAATATAGAGATATTCTCGATAGCGGCGATGCCTCAACAGGGGAGAGTCTCTTAACAGGAGTGAATTACTGGAAATCTAAGGCAGCCGAGGCAGCAATAGCTGGGCTCAAAGGTCAACTTGGTAATAGTCTACTAAGTATAGTCAAAAGGGATTTCATTGATGCATTAAGAAAAGAAGACTCTCTATTCGCGAGACTTTGGAAAAAAGCCCAAACTTGGTATGAACCCAAAACTAAAAAAGGAAAAATCAAGTTAAGAGAAAGGGTCCAGGACCTATGTGATAAGATTCAATGCAGAGAACTATTAGCCCCGTCAGATAGCGAGCTGCTCAACTCACTGACCGACTCACCGCAAGAAGAAGCAGAACTAATTCATGCCGCAAAGCCTCTATCATTGGATATGCAAATTGAGTCTGAGGACGGTGATGACTATTGTCTGGGAGATACGATAGAAGATAAGCAGGCACAATCCGCAGAGAATATCGATGAACCGATAGACTTAGAAAGACTTGGATTTAATATAGACGAACTTACACCAAAGGAAATCGCCTTACTGAACGACCTTAACGATATGGTCAACAAAGGCTACAGTCGAGATTCGAAACAGGGACTCAGTCCTCGGGAATACTGGGGTAAGGACTATGAGCGCAAGATGAAAATGCTTCAGAGGCTTAATGCTAAACGGCGGAAGTGTTAGAGCGTAACAGTCTAGAATAGCTTGTAGGAAACCGACCATTTTGGGGTCGGTTTTTTATTTTTCCCTCAAAAATGTCCAAATTGCTCCCCTCTATTTCGCTTATATAAGTAGAGAGATGAAAAGACCAATTCTGGTACTCCAGTATCCAGATAACCGGGAGGCGAGAACAGTCGCCATTGCTGCTACGAGGAGTCAAATTGCACTTCAAGCCTTCAAGGAAGTTGTGCTAGAGGAAGCTAGACTAGCGGCAATAGACTGGGAGGCTGATGAGGTGCTTCATGCCCAAAATCAGAAAGAGCTAGAAAGATTAGAAAAACTGCTCGGGCTACTTATACCGGATGACGAGAATAGTAATGGACTCCAGAAAAGGTAAACTAGGAAATACGCAGGTTCAAGTGGTTACTTGCTGGGACTATACGGAAGAAGCATCCCCAGCGTTTAAGCGGTTGATGCTGTTGTTGCTTAAGCCACTGGGCAATCAATCAGCAGAGACATTACGGGCAGATGAGGAGCACCAGAATGAGCAGTGATAAAGACTATATACAGACACCCGATGGAAGATGGATATTGGAAAATAAAGTCCTCAGTGACAGCAAAGAATCTGAGATGCTTAACCTTACCGATATGGGTAATGCCGAAAGGCTGATTAAGAGGCATGGTGAGTATTTGCGTTACTGTTACGAAACTGGCTATTGGCTGGTCTGGAATGGAAAGGTTTGGAGAAAGGACAATGGGGGCCGAATTATGGCGTTAGCTAAGGAGACGGTGCGAGGAATATATGCTGAGGCTGCCAATGCCAGCGATAAGAGCCAGCGTAAGGAACTGGCAGACCATGCCAAGAAATCAGAATCGGAAAACAAACTGTTCGCCATGATAGCACTTGCTAAAGACCTTGTGCCCGTAGAAGTTCAAGACCTTGATTCCAACAATATGCTTTTTAATTGCCAGAATGGGACGATAGACCTCCGCACGGGAACCCTTAATCCTCATAAAAAGGATGACCTCATAACGCAAATCTCTCCAATTGAATATGACCCTGCGGCCCACAGTAACCTATGGGAACAACACTTGTTACGGGTTACCGGTAACAATAGAGAACTGATAGCTTACCTGCAACGAGTATTTGGCTATTGTCTTACGGGAGAAACCAAAGAGCAAGTTATGTTTTTTGTCTTCGGGCCCACAAAAACTGGCAAGAGCAAAACTTTAGGGGCTGTGATGTGGGTGCTTGGTGATTATGCTAAGCAAACACCCAGCGAGACCTTGCTTATCAAGAAATATATCGGACATAGTGATAAAGCCCGATTGGTAGGCTCAAGAATGGTAGTGGCCATTGAAGCTGAAAGAGGGGAGAGATTAGCTTCCGCCTCAATCAAGAATATGACGGGTGGTGACAGAATGTCTGCCAGATTCTTGTATAGGGAGAACTTTGAGTTTTACCCGACGTTCAAGATATTCCTTGTAGCTAACGACAAGCCTGTTATCCGGGGAGAAGATACCGCCATGTGGGAAAGAGTGAAGTTAATTCCTTTTAGGCAATTCATTCCTTTAGGGGAAAGAGACAAAGACCTGGGAGAAAAACTAAAAGAAGAGGGGAAAGGAATATTGACTTGGATGGTGAAAGGATGCCTTGAGTGGCAGAAGCATAAAGACTTGCTAGAGCCGGAGGAAGTCACCACTGAAACAGCAATCTACCGCAGCGAAATGGATACACTTGGTGATTTCCTTGATGGTCGCTGCATTGTAGAGAAAACTGCAAGGGTGGCTCATGGTGATCTATATCAAGCCTACGAGGAATGGTGTAAACAGAATGATGAGGAACCTATTTCCAAAAAGATGCTTACAATAGAACTTCAGGGCAGGAACTTTATATCAAAAAGAGGCCACGCTGGCAGGAAGGTGTGGCACAGTTTAGCCTTAAGGGGTTATCAGGAGGGTGATTCAGGTGACACATATAGCCCAGTTTCCATAAAGTCCCCCTAAGAAGAAAAACAAAGGAAAGTTATGCAAACTAGCGAAAATGAATCACCAAAGTCACCATCAGAGCATTGGAAAGGCTTGACAAACTATACCTATTAGGTATATAATCGATAGTAACAAGGTGGTGCTATGGTAATAAATATCTACAACTGCTTGAGATGCGGGTATGAGTGGCCCAGCAGAAAAGAGAAGACACCGAAGGTATGTCCGAAGTGTAAGAGCCCGTATTGGAATAAGCCCAAATGGAAGGGGCTTAAGAAAGCACAACAAAAGGAGGTCAAATCAATGAAGTACTGGATAAATATTCATCATCCTAGAGCAGTTAACGAAACCCGCATTAACCAATGCAAGGTTTATGTGCAGGAAAGGTCTAAAAAACTACCATCAGTTGGTGATAAGGTATTTATCTATGAAACAGGAGCTCTTTCAGGAGAAACTGTAATCACGGAAGATGAAAATGGCTCGAGACAGAAGGTCAAACTCGGACAAGGAACTAAAGGTTTAATAGCTTTGGTTGAAATAACAGGGAATCTTAAGAAGCGTAGGTGGATATGGAACGGCACTCCTTATATCGGTTGGTATAACACCAGAGAAATTGAAACAAAAAAGAAGATCGTCAAACTCAATGACATAAATGCTGGCTACTCACATATGGGAATACCGAACAGCTTCAATCCCCGTACTTACACTGGTTTGAGGATTCTTAAAAGAGACGAAATAAAAGTGCTGTCAAGATTGACGGGAGCAAGATAATTGAGCAGCTAAAGTGGCGTAAAAATGAAAGCAGCCATCTACTGTCCGGTATAAACCTACGGGAGGACTAAGGAGGTTAACGGTGACAGAAAAGAAGTGGAACATAGAGTATAAATATGACCCAGAGACTAAGCGTCTTACAAACATAGAGTTTCCTGCGGACTTACCCGCAGAGCAAAGAATGGGCCTCGAAATTCCATTTATAAACAGTTTGATACTAGCAACTCAGCGATTGGATGACAATGTCAATAAACACTCAAGAATCTTAAATAAGTTGACGATTGCGTTAATAGTGTTGACTTTCTTTTTAGTTGCATTGGGTGTCTTTCAGATACTAGTTGCATTGGGTGTCGTTCACATAATTCGATAAAGGAGGCAGTCATGAAAGCAGCAGCAATCTACTGTCGGGTATCAACCGAAGACCAAGAGCGGGAAGGGACTAGCCTTGATAGCCAGCTTAAGGCGTGCCAAGACAAGGTGCAAGAGCTTGGATATGAGATAAGCGAGGAATACACTGTTAGAGAGACTTACTCAGGTCTCACATTGGATCGACCGAAACTAGACCAACTCAGACAGTGGGTGAGAGATAGGGAAGTAGATGTAGTTGTTGCCTATACTCTCGACCGTTTATCAAGAGACCCCGTCCATTTCATTATTCTGCAAGAAGAAATGGAGCGGAGTGGGGTTGAGTTAATCTTGGTTACTGAGGACTTGGATAATTCAGACCTCGGACTACTCATAACACATATAAAAGGGTATGCTGCCAAGTTGGAAGCCGAGAAAATCAAAGAGAGGACTATGCGGGGCAAACGGGCAAGAGCATTAGCTGGAAAACTTCCCGCTAATAGCCATGCTAAGCTATATGGTTATTCTTACATGCCTGGAAAAGGGGTTGGGGAAGGCATCAGATATATTGACGAACAGCAGGCAACCATAGTTAGGCAAATATATCAGTGGCTATTAGAAGGACTGTCTACAGATGCTATAACATATCGTCTTAGAGAACTAGGCATACCGACGCCTAGTGGTAAGGGATACTGGATAAGAAGCACCGTATTACAAATACTCAAGAACCCTGCCTATTGCGGTAAAACCTATGCGTTTACTCGCACTTATGGTATGCCAAAATACAGGCTAAAACCAGATACCAAGCGTAAGAATACAGGTATTATTTGGAAGCCTAGGGAACAATGGGTCGAGATTCCCCATGCTACGCCAGCTATTATTTCGGAAGAAACATTCAACACTGCTCAGGAGAAGTTGGTGGAAAACCGAAGGCTGGCAACCCGAAACAAGAAGCATGAATATCTTCTTGGTGGACATATCTACTGTGCTAGGTGTGGAAGGGCATTCTGGGGAGCCCCAGGCATAAAATCTCGAAATGGCAAACATTACGAATATCCATTTTACCAATGTTCAGGGAGGCTAAAGAAAGTAACACCGGTCAAGTGTTATAACAAGCAACATAATGCCAATAAGCTAGAAGAAAGCGTTTGGGCTGAAGTGGATAAAGTATTGACACATCCTGAGTCAGTCGTCTACTACCTTGAACATATGCAGGGTGAAAATGATCCAAATATCTTGCATGGCGAACTTGATAGACTGACTGGTCTCATTGAGAACCGCCAGAAGCAAAAAGACAGGATAAACAAGGCATTCCAGATAACGGGTGACGAGGCAACTTTCCGGCGGGATATTGCTATGGTTACCAAAGAAATACAGGAGTTAGAACGGGAATACTTAAATCTAGAAGTGCAGCTTGCGCAAACTAGTCAGTTAGACCTAGATATTGACAATCTACAGTCTGCCTGTGAGCTAGTGAAGCATAACCTTAAGAGTCTGAGCTTTGAAGAGAAACGATTTGCCCTGCGAGCCTTAAAGGTGAAAGTTCTGGTAGACGGAGATACCGTTTCGATGCAAGGATGGATACCGCCAGAAGTAGGGCAAGTAGTGAACATTGAATCAGGATGGCATCTCCCTGTCCCACATCAAGAAAACTCACATGAAGCTTGTCATCAGGCTGGGTCAGAGCCACAGACCACACCAGGATAGCTACTATCAAAAGGGGAAGGACAAGCCATTTCGTAGAAAAGCCGAGGCGAGGTTTAGGAATGCCTTCAGCGATTTTCTTTATTCTTGAAGTCAA
>Ga0114922_10002740_pt1 | contig 16449 bp, 13 predicted proteins | sample AartaG_FD_100975 | JGI IMG/M metagenome (GOLD analysis project Ga0114922, IMG submission 100975) | Deep subsurface microbial communities from Aarhus Bay to uncover new lineages of life (NeLLi) - Aarhus_00045 metaG | ecosystem: Environmental > Aquatic > Marine > Oceanic > Sediment | place...
GGTATTATATCCTGACTCGCTTAAATCCAACAAAATACTAATGTTTTCCTCAATTGGAGTAAGCATTTCCATCCAATGCTTAAAAAATAGCGAAATAAGCTCTTCTTCTTCAGGGTATCTAGATACAAAAATTCTTTCCGCGTTTTCTAACGATTCTAAACCCCTATCTAAATCTAACCACAATTTACTACGAGTTATCTTTGGAACGAATTGTTTTATATAATCTTCATCGTTTGTATACTGCAATAAGAATTCCTCTGGTTTGAATTTCAGTAGAACATTTCCCAAATCAAATATTATATTTTTTATCAATTTAATACTATTTTAACATATTATTTTGTTTGATAAAGAGAAGTATTGGTAAATGTTAAGTTTTTTTCAAAATATACTATACCAAAACTTACTTTTAATGTATAAAAAATATAAGCTTTAAAATAAAGATGAATTTTAAATGAGAATTGAACCTTTTGAAAAATATTTTTTGCGATATGAACAATGGTTTATTGATAATCCAAATGTGTACAAATCTGAACTTTTGGCAATAAAGAGCTTACTTCCAAAAAGAAAAAAGAGTATAGAAATCGGTGTAGGGAGTGGTAAATTCGCAGCACCTTTAGGTATTATGGTTGGGATTGAACCCTCTAATAAAATGAGACAGCTTTCTTTAACAAGAGGAATAGACGTAATTAATGCTGTTGGAGAACTACTTCCCATAAGAAAGGAGAGATTTGGTCTTTTTTTAATGGTTACGACTATTTGCTTTCTTGACGATATTAAAATGGCATTTGAAGAAGTTTATAATATCTTAACATCAAAAGGATCGTTTATTATTGGTTTTATTGATAGAAATAGCTCAATTGGGATTAAATATCAGCGCCATAAAAAAGAAAATGTGTTCTATAATGTAGCAAATTTCTATTCCGTAGATGAGGTGGTTTCTTATTTAAAAATAGCAAACTTCACTAAATTTGAATTTTCTCAGACTATCTTTCGACCTTTACTTGAAATAAAAGATATCGAACCTATTAAACCAAATTATGGAGAAGGCTCATTTGTTGTAATTAAAGCAAAAAAATAATTTTTTTTAAGTTTCTTTAAGTTTCTATAAAATGTTAAATTAATAGTCATGAGGAATTCCTTTAATATGTAAAAGAAGGTGTTCATAACCGTCAAGATTTTCAATCCAACCATAATTAGCGTCACATTTTGAATCCAAATCTTTTATATACGGTTTAATGTCCAATAAAGGAGTATCATCAAAAACATCTAAACCCGATGTGAATATTGTGTTTTTTACAATACGTTTTATGGGAACAATACTAATTCCAATCAAATTTGGGCGAACAGGAGATCTACTTGCGAATAATCCTACTTCTGTACCACCAGTCCAAGATGGTGCGATAATATTTCTAACTTTTCGAGTTATACGATGGATGTAATAAATAACATAAATATATTGGAACGTATCAAGTTTAGAAAGACCATTTGTATATTCGGGATTAACAACAATACGAAATTCTCCTTTATCACTCTTAATTGGCTGAAATGGTGCTTTATCTTTATAAGGTGTATGAATCACTCCAATTTGTTTAAATTCAAAGATATTAGGTAATTCCTTGGATTTAGAGATTAAAGTATCTTTTTGTTGTGGCTCCTTCTCAAGATGTACATTCTCAATACTACCTATTTTGATTTTTATTGATTCATATTCTTTAGTAATTTCTTTAAAAAGATGGATAACATTTCTCAATTTCTTAGTTATATAATCATTGTTCAATTTCTCAAATCTTGAAAGCCATTCTTCAACTCCCTTCGTGTGTTGACTGTTATGGATAACCCAGTAAGATAAAAGTGCCTTAAATTTTTGAATATTGAATTGATTAGATCCCGAAATCTTCATTTTTTCACCTTAATATTTCCTTTTAATTAAAATGAAATTATTTAAAAGATTTAAAAATTCTTTTTAAAAACTTTTAAGATACTTAAAAAAAAAAGAAAATTAAAAATTACAGTCGTTATTGACCGTTTTTAACAGTAGGTTGTTTTACTGCAATATTAATTATCGAATCGAGTTGAATGTTAGTAAAATGATTTTGTACCATGGCTCCGGAAGGGCACGCGGACACGCAAGTTCCACACCCTTTACAAAGAGCTGAGTTCACAACGGCAATCTTTTTAAATTCGTCAAAATCTATAGCTCCAAATGGGCATAGGGATTGACAAGTTCTACAGCCTGAACATAAGTGATCCAATACAACGGCATAATATGGTTCAATTTCGACTTCTCCTTGCGCCATTAACGCTGCTGCGCTTGAAGCAGCTCCTTTTGCTTGAGCTACCGTGTCAGGGATATCTTTCGGTCCTTGAGCAACTCCTGCGATAAAAATACCATCGGTTAATGTATCTACGGGTCTAAGTTTTGGATGAGCTTCCATAAAGAATCCATCTTCCGATCGCTGAACGCTTAATAAAGAAGAAATTTTGTCTGCGTCTGCCACAGCTTCTAACCCAATAGATAAAATAAATAAATCAACTGTTAATTCGATTGGCGTTTGTATTAAAGTGTCTTCAGCTCTAATTACAATGTTATGATCTTTATCTTCCCAAACTTCACCAATTCGTCCTCTAATATAATTTATTCCGTAGTTTTCTGAAGCAGATTCGTAAAATTCTTCGTATCCCCTACCAAACGCTCGTATATCAATGTAAAATATATAGACTTCGCTTTCTGGATGTTTTTCTTTGTATTGTCTCGCTTGTTTTGTGGCATACATGCAACAAACTCTAGAACAATATTTATTTCCACCTTCTCTAAAGTATCTGCTTCCAACACATTGGAGAAAGGCAATACTGTGTGGGGCTTTGAGATCTGAAGGTCTAACTGGCTTTCCTAATACAGGTCCATATGAACTTAATAACCGTTCCATCTGAAACGCTGTGATAACGTTAGGGTATCTGCCATACCCGTATTGCTTGAGTGGAGTTGGGTCATAAGGATCCCAACCTGTAGCAATAATTATAGTACCTACCTTTACTTTAAGATATTCTGGTTTATCGTCGTATCTAATTGCGTCTGGTTCACACACATCAGGACGCGCGCAAATCCCGCATTGAATACAACTCTCCATATCAATTGTGTATTCTCCAGGTACCGCTTGGGGAAATGGAATGTATATAGCTTTTCTAGGGGCCAATCCAAGTTCAAATTCGTTACCCACTGATACTGGGCAAGGCTCAACGCAAGCACCGCACCCTGTACAAGCTTCTTGATCGACGTAATGTGGTTTTTTCATTATGGTAACTTCAAAATTACCAACATAACCGGCAACATCTACAACCTCCGAATAAGTAAGAAGTTCGATATTTTTCTCTCGGGCGACATCAACCATCCGTGGGGTGATGATACAAGCAGAACAGTCCATGGTTGGGAATGTTTTATCAAGCTGTGCCATGTGGCCACCAATAGTCGGAGTTCTTTCGACAAGATAGACTTTATATCCTTCTTTTGCTAAGTCTATAGCAGAATTCATTCCAGCGATCCCACCTCCAATAATTAAGCACGAAGGTTCTACACTTACTTTTTGAACTTCTAAAGGTAATAAAGTCCTCGCTTTCGCAACTGCCATTCTGATATGATCTTGAGCAATTTGATAGGCACCTTCAGTGTCGTTCATGTTTACCCAAGTAGCGTGTTCTCGAATATTCGCTTGTTCGAACAAAAATTGATTCAACCCAGCTTCCTTGCAGACCAACCTAAACGTTGGTTCGTGCATTCTAGGGGAGCATGCCGCAACAACTACGCGATTGATTAAACCCGCTTCAATATCCTCTTTAATAAGATTTTGACCGTTATCTGAACACATAAATTTATATTCGCGCGCTAACACCACATCGGGAAGGGTTAATGCGTAGTCCTTAAGTGCGTATACGTCAACCACGCCAGCAATATTAATACCGCAATGGCACACATAAACTCCAATTTTAGGTCTCGTTTTTCTTGTAACTTTTATTTTCTTTTCACTTTCCGTCATTTTTCATTCCTCCTAAATTAATTGCTCCTTTACAATATCTAAAAAGGGTTGTATGGGAATAAATGGGCTCACGCCTTTTAAATTGTGGTTCTTTACGAGTCCAAGTCTGCTAGGATCCATTCCCATGGCGACACCTAACAACTGCGTAATATAAATTACAGGAATATGGAACGGTTCTCCAATTATATCTTTATAAAAGTTATTTACTTCGACCTGTCCGAGGTCTAATTGAAGGTGACAGAAGGGACAGCAGTTTATTATGATATCTGCGCCAGCTTCTCGCATATTAACTAATTTTTCACGCGTAAAATCGGCCGCGACTTCTTTCACGGCTGTTCTGACGGCTCCACCAGCACCACAACACATAAACTTTTCCTTATAATCGATACTTGTTGCCCCAGTAAGTTCAACTATCTCGTCAAGGAAAGTTGGATTCTCGTATTCTCCATCCCAAGGACGTTTATCGCTAGGTTTAACGATGTGACATCCGTAATGCACTGCAACCTTTAAATCCTTAAATTTGTGCTTAATAAAACCTCTAACGTATTCTTTCCCCATATCTAAGTATAAGGCTTGCATGACGTGTTTTGGCTCAAAATTACCAGTATACTTTTTACCTACTTTAGCAAGGAGTTTGTTTACATGTTTTTTTTCTTCACTGTTATGTTCTAAGTCCCACCAAGCGTCGCGTAGCGTACCGTAACACCCATTACACCCTGTTATTAGACTTACGCCCAAATCTTCTGCTATTGCTATATTACGAGCAGCAATAACGAACCAAGTAGGAATATGAAACCCCCTAAATACTCCCGGGGCGGGACAACACGACGCGCCAGGCATGTCCAATAGTTCTGCTCCTAGCTCTTCGAAAACATCGCGTATGCTACGTTCTATCATTGGATACCTATTTGGAATAACGCACCCTAAAAAAAAAGCGTATCTCCAATCTTTTTGTTCGCTCACTTTATTTACCATCCTTTTCGTTTTCTTTTTTTTCTTCTGCTAACATTCTTTCATCCTTTAATTTTTTCGCATTATCCAGTAAAGCTTTGAAACCAACTTCGTCCATTAAAAATTGGCATTCTTTCACGGCTTCCGGATAGGAATGAACCGTTGGAGGTAGTGCTGGTAAACCATATGATTCTCGTAAATCTCTCCATTTTTTGTTGTTTTCACCATTGGCTGGTACCCCATGACCTGTTTTATAAAAAATATCTTTGGCTAAAGTAAAGTGATTATCTAAGATATAGCCTTCTTCAACAGCTATGTTTCTAAGTTTTATAATCATATCAGTTACAGGTATGTCTCGTGGGCATCGCTCATAGCAGTAATAACAAGTACTGCAAAGCCAGATGTCAATATCACTCAAAACCGATTCATCCCCTGCTAACGCACGTCTGAGAGCAGAACGTGTTCGGAACGCTGTTCGTCTTCCAGACGGGCATGAGGCTGTGCAAGTTCCACAGTTAATACAAGATCTTAACTTTTCTAAACCAGCGTCAACGAATTTTTGAGCAATTTTAGAGCTCGTGCCGTTATATACCTTGCGCTTGATATATTTTTCTATATTTTCGCTCATAATAAATACAAGTCTCTTTTATAGTTTTAAAATTGATAAATAATTGCGTAAAAAAGTACAGACTTTACTTTTTTGATTGTTTGATCAAACAATTTTAATTTATAATATTAAGAAGTGAAAAGAACTTTTTAATAAAAAATTTGTTATTGAATTTAGTAATTAAAATAAGAGTATTAATTAATTGCAATATCTAAATGTTTTTTAAGTGGAATAATTCATAAGAAAATTATGTTATTTCGATAAAATCTGCCTTTTTTTGTTTAACTTTTTAAAAAAACATAGAATTTTTTCAGCGAAAACCTACTAAATGCTTTCGACATAATCGTAAAAACATTTAAAAATAAAACTTGTTATATAAAATTTAGAGCGAATAAATTATTTTTTAGATAGAGATCAAATTTTGAAAGAAGAAGCAATTTTAGGCAACAACGATCTTAAGAAACCAAACGCGAACGGAATAAGTGATGGTTCTAAAAAGATTAATAAAATTATTGAAGTAAGTAAGATCATAAATAATATGGATAAGTCCGAAGAAGAAAAAGAAAAGATTATTAAAATTCTTAGAGAAGAGATAAATTTAATAAAACAAATAAATCAAAAAATTATCGAAGAAAAAGATAAGACGATAGAACAACTTAAAAGAAGGTTAAAAAAGGAAAAGAACTTCGCGTTCTTATGATTTTTACTGAATTTTATTTTCTTTTAAACCACCTAATAGTTTTTCAGCTTCAATATTTACTGGGTCAATTTTAAGGACTTCAGCAAAACATTGCATTGCTTTCTTGAAAGTACCTAACGACTTGAATAATCGCCCTAAATTAAACCAAGTCGCACTATCCTGCGGGTCTATTTTAATGGCTTTTTTATAGCTCAAAATCGAATCTTGAGATTTACCTAATTTTTCATACGCTACTCCTAAATTGTACCACGCCCAATTATCCAAAGGATCGATACTCACTGCTTTTTTGCAGCATTCTCGTTCTTTGTCGAAATTTTCTAACTTTTCATAGGCAACTCCCATGTTACTCCAGGAAACGCTACTTAACGGGTTAATTTTGACTGCTCTTTCAAAGCACTCTATTGCCTTTAGGTAATCTCCTGTTTTAAAATATTTCATTCCTAATTCGGACCAATACAAAGCATTTTTTTTGTCTTTTATCAATTTATCTCAGCTTTATTTTTTCTTAGATAGTTCGTTCAAGTATTCTTTTTGTTTTTCATCAGGTAAAAAAACTAGTTCTTTTTTTACTTCTTTTAATTCGTCTTTTGATAGGTTTAAATCCATCAGTTGTTCTCTAACATCTTTAGACATTACAGTGAATATCTTTTGGAAATATCTTTTTACTACATCTAATTTTTCATATCCCTTTTCTTCACCATTGTTACTCACGAGTATCACCTATAGTTTTTTGATAAAAACAATATTATGTTTTTCTCAACTATATTTAATAAAGTATGAAAGGGGCTGTTAATAAAAAATATGGAGTCCAAAATTTTTCAAAAATTATTTTTTTTCTATTGGTATAGAAAAGAAAAAAGTACTTCCTTTGTTCCGGCCTTCTGATTCGACCCATATATTCCCGTCGTGAAGGTCAATTAATTCTTTCGAAATGTACAATCCTAATCCTGTCCCTTCGATGCCTACGTCCCATCCCTGGCCGTATCTTTCAATTTTACCAAACTGCGTAAAAAGTTGCGCTATTTCTTTTTTAGTTAGTCCAATGCCGGTGTCATTTATCGAAATTATATAATAATGGTTTTTTTGATGAGAATCAATTGTAATTGTACCCCCAATAGGAGTATACTTTATTGCATTAATCAACAAATTGGTGATAACTTCGTAAATTTTCTCTTTATCAAAATTTGCATATATATTATTCTTAATATTTAGTTTAACCTTCTGTTCTCTTAATTTGGCCGTACCAGATAATTGCTTAATGCAATATTTAATTAAAAATGTAAGATTCTCTCTCTTTTTTTTTATTTTCAACAACCCTTGATCTAATTGAGAGCTTTCGACAAGTGAGTTAATGTAATCTTCAAGGCGCTTACTACCGCTCTTAATCTCCTCTAAAATCGAAATAACATCGCTGTCCAACTTATTTGAGTGTAGTTTTAACAATAACTCGGTGAATCCTTTAATAGAAATTAATGGCGTTTTTAATTCGTGCGAAGTTCTTGAAAACAAATCGCTTTTTAATTTATTTATTTCGCTTAACATTCGGTTTTGTTCTTCCAAATGTTGTTGAGATTCCCACCTTCTTTGCTCTATTTCGAGAGCATCGCATATTAAAAATAGCACCAATTTATTTTGGTTGGTAATAGTTGGATTTTGTTTAAACAAAACGCAGAGTAAACTATTTAAGTCGTTTCCAGATAGGATTAATTTACCATAACAAGCTTCGATACCGTTTTCAATTATATAACGATCAGACTTGGCATACTTCGTTTTATGAATGTCAAAGAATTCCTGAGTAAAGTCGTGATTTTCTATAAATAATTCGCTTACAAACAAATCTTTCGTAAACGCTCCCGAAGGATACATTGTGATGTCCCCTTTACTACTCATTACCCGATATTGCTCTTCTTCTTCATGATCGCTTTTAGTGATGTATAGTACAATGTCACCATTAAGTAATTTTAAGCAAGTTTTTAACAATAATTCGATATTTTGTTGAATGTCCGTTGTGTAGTTTAAAAAATTAATATTTAACTCATAAATCAATTCTTCGTACATTTTTTTTTCAGTGACGTCTTCTAACCATAATCTAAAACTAATTAGATTATCTCTATCGTCGTATTGATTTAATCTTTTTCCTTGTAACCATTTTATTTTTCCTTTATTAGTCACAATTCTAAATTCGATATCCTTTCCTTCTTCTGAATTTAACAACTTTAGCAGATCGTCTGGATGAATTATTTCATCCATCAATTTTTTGTTGACATAGTCAACATCTTGATACCCAATAAATTCTAATAATTTTGGATTAATGTAAGAAACGCTATTATTTTCCAACTCTATTTCTAAAATACCAATTGTTGATGTCTCTAATAAGTCCTTATATTTTTCTTCTGAATCTTTAATTTTTTTTTCAGCTAATTCTTTTTCAGTAATATCCTCTACTGTAAAAATTATATTCTCGATTTCTCCGTTATTCTTTAATAAAGGCGTACCATTGATAGAAAGTAGAATATTTTCATTCGTAAATGACTTAAAAGTCGCATGATAATCAAATAGTGGTTTTTTCGTTTTCGTAATAATCTGAAAAGGTAGCTCATTCTTAGGAATAAGTTTGCCTTCTGAGTTTAAAAATTTAAATTTAGTGGTTAAAAATGTTTTTTTTAACAATTCTTCTTTAGGATAATGTAAGACTTTTTCAGCTTGAGAATTGACATATATAATATGACCGATAGTATCAACAGATAAGATTCCTGCGGGATTGGTTTCCATAATTCGTTCTAATCTCTCATGTTGTTTACGCAAATTCTCCTCAGCGTTCTTCCGTTCGGTAATATCTTCAAAAGTAATTAAAAGTCCTGCAACATTTCCATCAGAGTTTAACAAAGGAATTCTATTTACATCAATCCAAATCTTTTCTCCGTTTCTGAGGATCCATGATTCATTAGTATGAAAAACAACTTTATTAGATTCGATAACTTTCCTTTCTTGTTCTTTGTTAAATTGTATTTGGTTCTTATCTAAAAGCAATTCTTCGTCAGTTTTTCCTATAATATTTTCAGGGTGTTCAATCTCAATTAATTTTGCGTAATTATCGTTACATCCGAGATAACTCTGATCAATATCCTTCCATATAATATATTGTGGGATATTTTCTATTACCATCTGTAGCATTTCATAACTGCTCTGCAAAGCCTCCTCATATTTTTTAGGATTAAATAATTTCCAAAAGCGTATTTCTGGGATAGTATCTGTTATTTTTTTAAATCTATCTTCAGTTTCTCTTAAATTTCCTTCGATTCTTTTTTGTTTTGAGATATCTTTCACAATAATTAATATTTTCTCGTTTTTATCCTCGTCCGTAAATTTTCTTGCTTTTATTTCCACCCAAATTATTTCATCTTTCGCTGAAAATAACTTTACTTCTTGAAAATTATCAAAAGTATCGATCCCCTTTTTTAAAAATCTTATTGCTTTTTTTTTATCTTCCGAAAATAGTATATTTAGAAACGAATTCCCGACCAAATCACTTTCAGCGTATCCTAAATTTTCCAATAACGGGCAATCGTTAATTAACTCAATTTTGAAATCTTCCGTTTGATCAATAATCATCACCAAATCGTTAACAATTTCCATAATTATTTGAAATTGAGTCTTAACATTTTCGCGCTTGTTATCGTCGGAAATCATTCGTATTTCTCAACCTATAAGAACAAATTTTTTATGATCTCTAAATTTGGTGATTACTCTTCAAATACTGAAGTGAAATTTTTTTTATTTATATATTAGTATAATTTTAGGTTTTTTTCGTAAAGATTGTATATGGAATTAAAATAAATTTTATTTTTAAAATTAGAGAGTAGAAAAGATTATAAGATTTGATAATTCAAAAACTATTAGCCCAACTAATATCGAGTTCGTCCAATTTTATTTTTGACGGAACACCATTTTTGTCCCAACCCATCATTTCGTAGTAGATATTTTTAGCTTCACTAAATTTTTCTAAATCGATAGATGTTTCAGCTAGAGCTCCTGAAGTGTGAGGTTGGAAGAATCTGTCTGGTAAACGATCGTCATCACTCGTAAATCCTTCTCTTAAGTTAAATATTCGGGTCATATTCATTATTCGCTCACCTACTTTCATCAATTCAAAAGTTGAGGTATTCCAACCAGTAACAGCTCTAACTACTTCTGTTAGCTCAAATGGATTCCACGGCACAAAATAACACATTACGAGAGCATTAACTAAAGCACACCAATTCATCTGATATATTAAGGCTCGAACCTTTTTTGCGCTCAAATCATCAAGTTGGAGTGGTGTTAAAATTCCAAGAGTCTTAAAATTAGCAATCGAGCCTTCACTTGCAATAGCTGTATCGTGGAGATTATGCATATGTTCTGCTCCTGTTGGTGAAATCGTGTATCCTAACCCCAATCCTTGCTTAAAGCGTGGTTCGTGCATCGGAAGTTCTTGACCCTTCACATGGATAGCGAATTCTTGCGCTCCGTTTTGGATTTTTTCGGCGGCTCTTTTTACGCCCTCAGCTAAGATATCTCCTAAACCTTCTCGCTTAGCAATTTTTTCAATCATTTGAATCATGGCTTGGGAATTACCGAACTTTAAGACTATCCCTCCTGTATCGGATTCGTTTAATATGTTATTTTCAAAGCACTCCATGGCAAAACTAATGTTCATACCAGTAGAGATCGTATCAATTGAGTACTTATTACAAAGTTCATTAGCCTTACACACAGCTTTTAAGTCATAAATTCCACAATTAGAGCCGAAAGCAGCAAGAGTCTCGTATTCTGGGCCACCATATATTGGATCTACGACCCACGGTTCTTTAATTTGTACCACCTTTTTGCATTTAATTGGACACGCAAAACAAGTTTCCATTTTTAGATTAATTTCTTCTTTGTTAATTTTAGGGTCTAGAGTCTTTGCCCTATTAGTCCCCCCTGCTTTAAAATTTCGAGTTGGAAGGTTCCCTATAGTGGCAAACATTTCCATTACACCTCCACCAGTTCCATACGAGTAATATTCTTTATAATTTTTCAAGTAGTTATTACTAAAAGAATCCCTTAATTCTCTTAACTTTTCCTTGTTAGCCACTTTAGGTCTCTTATTACCCCTCACAACTACGGCTTTAAGATTTTTAGAACCCATGACGGCTCCCATACCTGTTCGACCTGCAGCGCTACGAAGATCGTTTATTACACAAGCATACCGCACTAAATGCTCGCCTCCTGGGCCAATCTGACTTATATGCACAAGTTTATCGTCTAATTCGTTTTTTATTATTTGTTGAGCTTCGCCGGTTGTTTTTCCCCAGATAAGACTAGCGTCTCTTATTTCAACGTTTTCATTTTTTATCCATATAAAAATTGGACTTTTTGCTTTTCCTTCAATAATTATTGCATCGAAACCAGCTCTTTTCAACTCTGGCCCCCAATATCCCCCCACTTCAGCTTCACCAAATCCGTTTGTTAAGGGCGATTTTGCACCAACGCTATTTCTTCCCGCTCCTGCGATAGATACGCCCGTTATAGGACCCGTAGCAAAAACCAACTTGTTTTCTGGACCAAGAGGATCTATGTTAGGTTTTAATTCTTTTAAAAGATAATACGCAACAAAACCCTCTCCACCAATATATTTCCTATAGAATTTTTCTTCCGGATGTTCTACACTAATCTTATCATTTGATAAATTAACTCTTAATATTTTGTCACTATATCCAAATTCCATCTTTAAACCTCTATTTAATAAAATTTTGATTATTCTAAAAATTTATTATTCATAAACATAAATTATTTGATAAAACAGATTTTTTAGTTAAGTAAGAATAAATAAATTTCCAAAAAAATGAGAGGGATAATTTAATGGAAACGGATGATTTTCTTAGATGTTTATCTTGTGGTAAAAAGTTAGGTTTTAAACCAATAAGTGGAAGGAACCAATGCACAGATTGTTTGCTAAAATTAGAATTTAAAACGGAGGATTTAGATTACAGAGAAATTAACAAGTATCTTCAAGGTATCTTAAATTTCTTTGTTTCGGATGTGAATGCTGCGTTTAATAAAGATCCCGCTGCACGCACCTTAATTGAAGTTTTAACAAGTTATCCTGGGATTAAAGCCGTATTACTATATCGCATTGCGCATTTCTTTTGGAAATTAGGATTACCATACATACCTAGATATATCTCTGGTATCGCACGAGATCTGACTGCTGTAGAAATTCATCCAGGAGCAGAGATTGGTAGCGAATTCTTTATAGACCACGGAGCCGGAGTAGTTATAGGGGAAACAACTGAGATTGGAAACAATGTAACGATTTACGCAGGCGTAGTTTTAGGGGGTACTAATTTGGAACAAAAAAAAAGGCACCCCACTTTAGGTGATAATGTTGTTGTTGGTACTGGCGCAAAGATTTTAGGACCTATTACTCTTGGAGAAAACGTGAGAGTTGGCGCAAATTCCGTGGTTGTTAGCGATGTGCCTTCAAATTGCGTAGTCGTAGGGGTTCCTGCGAAAATTGTATCGAAAAAAGGAGAAAAAATCGAAAAAATTGATTTGCGCCACGGTGAACTTCCCGACCCAATTTCAATCGCTTTCTCGAGTTTAAATAAAAGAATCAAAGAATTGGAGAAACATTTTCCTCATAGTTCGAAACCAACAGAAGACGATATCGAAATATTTTACGGAGAAAATGGTAGTGGAATATAAAGTGGAAAATCTTTAATGATTGTAAAATAAATAGGTGGATTTAATGGCAAATTATTATAAAAATATAGTTGAAGCAATTGGGAAAACGCCCTTAGTGAAATTAAACAGAATCGTTGGAAGCGTTAAGCCCAATGTATTTGTAAAATTGGAGTCTTTTAACCCTGGGGGTAGCGTTAAAGATAGAATTGGAATGAACATGATACTTAAAGCCGAAGAGGAAGGTCTTATTGATAAAGATACAACCATAGTAGAGCCTACTTCTGGAAATACGGGCATTGGTCTAGCGCTTGTGTGTGCGTCAAAAGGATATAAAATAACTTTAGTAATGCCCGAAAGCGTAACTATCGAGAGAGTCCAAATTCTAAAAGCCTTTGGTGCTGAGGTAGTTTTAACCCCAAAAGAAGGTGGTATGAAAAGATCGATTTCAAAAGCGGAAGAAATAGCTAAAGAAAAAGGAAAAGTATTCATCCCTCAACAATTTAAAAACCTAGCTAACCCAGATATACACCGAAAAACTACAGCTATAGAGATATTTAACGATTTAGCCGGTCAAGTGGATGGGTTTGTTGCTGGAATAGGGACTGGTGGAACAATAACAGGAGTCGGTGAGGTATTAAAAGATAGGGTTGGGGCGAGAATGAAGGTTTACGCAGTAGAACCTAAGGATTCTGCGATCTTATCAGGTGAGAGACCAGGTCCTCATAAAATCCAAGGTATAGGTGCTGGTTTTATCCCCGAAGTGTTAAATATTAAAATTTACGACAAAATTATAAAGGTTGACTACAAAGATGCCATCGAGACGGCTAGAAAATTAGCTAGAATGGAAGGCATATTCATTGGAATTTCAGCAGGAGCCTGTGCATGGGCAGCAATTTTCGAAGCTTCAAAAGATTTCGTAGAAGGAGAAAATATCGTTGCACTCTTACCTGACGGAGGAGAAAAATATCTCTCAACAGAATTGTATCGCTTTTAGGTAAAAATACTAAATAAAATTAAAAATAGTTAAAGATTTTTTATACTATTCTATTTGTATTGTTTCAATCAACAAAATATCGTAAACTCTTTTCCAATATTCTTTGATGTTCCAATTCAATTTATTTTTAATCTTATCTGATAAATCAGTAAATACATCTTTAATCTTTAAAGTATGAAAATAGTTTATTAATGGAGCGATAATTGCAATCATATATTGTTTTTCTCCAAATCTCTCTTCTTTATCAGGATACGAATCAAAAAAAAGGTATCCACGACTATTTAAATTTTCAATGTTTAATAAAACACCTTCAGCCTTAGTTATTTTGTTTTGACCATAAATGGAATTTGCTACCGTAAACAATTGATTTGAAATATCGTCTAAGGATATGGAAAAATCTTTTTCTTCAGGGTAATAGCAATTTAAATTGGGACCAAACTTATCGTCCCAAAAGGTTAGTAATAAGCATATAAATTCTCCATGGTCACTAGTAGCCGACATCTTCATTTCGATATCCATGGTTGAAAAGACTTCATCGATTTTGTTGTTTAAAGCATTTACTCTATTAATACGGGCAATTTTACCAGATATTATAGCTAACAAGTCTTTTTCGTCAAATGGCTTTGTTAAATAATCGTCTACTCCTAGCAACTTTCCAAGTCTAATATCTTTAGGAGTAGTGCGAGCAGAAAGAAAAACGAAAGGAATTCGATTCCATCGAGGTTCTTTGGATATCACTCTAAAAAACTCATAACCATTCATTTCAGGCATTATTATATCGCTAATGATAATATCAGGAATCTGTTCAAGTTCCGAAAGAATTTTTAGAGCTACTTTTCCGTTTTTAGCAGTAATCGTTTTATAATTATTCGATTCTAACACTAAATTTATATTGTACAACAAATCAACATTATCTTCAACAATAAGAATTAGAGGTTTCAAATCAAATCTGACTGAATTTGTATTGTTTTAAATGTCTATTAGGATAGAATAAGGAGAAGTTAGTTTATATTCTTTTTTCAATTATCGGCAGAAAAATAGAAAAAGTTGATCCTTTATCATAATCGCTTTGAACCCATACTTCGCCACCATGAATTTTTAATAGTTCTTTTGCTATAGATAATCCTAACCCCGTACCTGGAATATTGCTTACTTGTTCAGATCTAAAAAATCTTTGAAAAATAGATGGCAAATCTTCTTCCAAAATTCCTACTCCATAATCTTTAATCTGGAATAAAACACCATCTTTTTCCTCTATGTTGTATTTCCCTTTATAATGATTAATAGCTCTAATCTCTATTTTGTTACTCTCCTTTGAATATTTTATGGAGTTATCGATAAAAATACGAAATATTTGGTCAATTTTTGTTTTATCCCCATACAATTTAATGTTTTTATCTATATCTACGCTAAAAGTAATATTTTTCGCATTTCCAATAGGCTCCATTAAAGTTAATATGTCACCCATAATCTTAAGTGGATTATACTCGTCCCACTTTAGTTTTAATTTACGCTCGTCTATTCTTGATAACGTTAAAATATCGTCAACTAATTCTTTTAGAAGATAAATGTTTCTTTTGATTCCTTCCTGCAATTTTTTTTCTATACCTGGAGTAACTTTTTCAGAATGATTATCTAAAAAATCAAGCGACATAATTAAAACCGAAATTGGGGTTCTTAATTCATGCGATACCGTTGAAACAAAGCGTTCCAAGCTTTTTTCAGCTTCTTTCCGAGCTGTAATATTCATACCGTATATATTTGCATATCCTCTATCTTTCATTGGTACAATGAAAAGAGAATAAATTTGATCTTTAATATTCAACTCTATTTCTAAATTAAGGTTCTCAGAAAAGGCTTTATGGATGTGTTCCTGTAAAAACTTAGGGATATTACTCCCTTCTCCGACTAAGAATAAGTATTGACTCACTTTATTTGCTAAAAGAATATAATTGTTACTTACTCTTAATGTGGGGTTAGGATTTTCCATTGGAAACCTTGCCATATCCTCAATTTTTTCTTGCGCAAATTTACGCTCAGTAATATTAGTAAAATTTTGTATCAGTCCAATGACTTCACCATTTGCACTTCTATGAGGAACTGATCTTACAAGACTAACAATCTTAGTACCGTCATCGAATTTTGTGATTAATTCATATTCATAATAGTCTTTTCCATCTAGAATTTGATTCCTTGAACATATTTCTGTATGACATCGATGTTCGTACCCTAATTGAAGGTCAAAACATTTTTTACCTATAAGGTCTTCTTTGGTTAAGTGGAAAAGAGAAGCGTATGTCTCATTAACTCGCAAAATATCGCCGTTATTACTGATTACCCTTAATGGTAGAGATGCGTTGAACATTTGGTTAAATTCAGAGTAAGCTTGTTCTAATTGGTTCGCTTTTTCAATCGAAGATTCCTCGCTCAACTTCAACTTCCTAAATAATAAATCAAA
>Ga0114922_10002741_pt1 | contig 16448 bp, 23 predicted proteins | sample AartaG_FD_100975 | JGI IMG/M metagenome (GOLD analysis project Ga0114922, IMG submission 100975) | Deep subsurface microbial communities from Aarhus Bay to uncover new lineages of life (NeLLi) - Aarhus_00045 metaG | ecosystem: Environmental > Aquatic > Marine > Oceanic > Sediment | place...
ATAGAAAAATGACACACTCCCAAAATAAATCCGACTAAAGTCGGGGGTTTCAAAAAATGGAAACAGATAAAATCCCTTTAATTATTCCAAAAGGTACAATAAACACAAAAATCACCTTAAAGTGCCCATGTTGTGGTGAGGTTGCAGTTAATCATAAGGCACACCACTCTATAAGGGCGGGATTTACAGATGGTTGGATGTGTAGGGCTTGTTATAGAACTTGGAGGTAATGATGGTTAAAAAGAAGTTATATATGTGTCAAAATTGTTTTGCTTTTTACGAACATAGAAAAAGAGCTAAATCTTGTCATCAAGGTTTAATAATTGCTTATGATGTTGAATTGTTTAAAAGAATATCTTGTCCATCTGGCTTTAAGCATTTATATACTGATAAAAAGACAGGAAAGAGGATAGATTATTGTTTTTATTGTGGAAAGAGAAAACCAAACGAGGTGAGTGGCAATTCCTCCCATAACTAAAGTTATGGGTATCCTTGCCACGTTTTTATGAAGATATATATCGATAAAGAACAGTTAAAAACGGATTTTGAAGTTTTTTGTAGCGATAATGTCTACTTTAATAGATTACGTTAGCAAAGAAGAATCCTTACAGGTAAGAGGCAGAACATGAAGATACTTAACTTATACGCAGGAATTGGAGGGAATAGAAAGCTCTGGGGTGATGAGCATGAGATAACAGCAGTAGAGATTAACTCAACGATTGCTAAAATATATCAAGATTTTTTCCCAGATGATAAAGTAATTGTTGGAGATGCTCATAAATATCTTTTAGAACATTATAAAGAATTTGACTTTATTTGGAGTAGTCGACCATGTCCAACACATTCAAGAATAAGGCAATTTTCTGCAGTAGCAAGAGGACAAAACGAAGCAGTTTATCCAGATATGAAGCTTTATGAAGAAATTATTTTTTTAATGCATAATTTTCAAGGCAAGTGGGTTGTTGAAAATGTTATTTCTTATTATGAACCATTAATTAAACCTCAAGAGTTAGCAAGTCATTATTTTTGGGCTAACTTTAATCTTGGAAACAAAAAGATAGAAACAAGAGGACACAATGCAACAATGGATGTAAGACAACAATTAAAAGGTTTTGATTTGAGTTCATATAAGAATATTGACAAGCAAAAGATATTAAGAAATTGTGTAGAGCCAGAAACTGGATTGCACATCTTTAATATGGCTTACAAGACAAAACAAATACAATTAAGCGAGGTGTTTTAATGTTTATCCAAATAACATCAATTTTCTCTATTTTATATTATAGGCATTATCATTGTGGTTCAAAAGATTATGGTACATTCTTTTCTAATCTCACAAAAGATGATTATGTCTTAGCTACGGATGATGCAGTCTTTATTGATTATTATAGTAATGCTACTCCTATTTATGATATTTCAGGATATGAGAACGAATCAATTTTTATTCCAGAATATCTAATAAAAAGACATAATCTAAATTATTCCTTTGAATATTATGGTCATGTTAAAATAGAAAATTACCATCATGCTAAATTGAATTTAAGAATTAGAGATGAGAATATCTATAAAATAAATTTGGGGGGCAGGGAGAAATGATTATTAAAAATATTAAATTTAAATATAAATGTCCCAAATGCAGAAAAAGCTTTTCAGGGAAAAAAGCAAGAGTCAAAAGAATCTGCCCCAGGTGCCATTGTACAGTATCAATTTATAATAAATTGGAGGAGGATTTATCATGCCAGATTTAACACAAACTTTGAGTAAAGCAGGAATGGACTTACCAAATTTTCAATTCAGTGGAATGGGAGATTTATTGTTATATATTGTGGCAGGATTACTAGTAGCAATATGTATTGGGATCGGGGCCTATTTTATATTTCAAGAGATGAAATTTAACAAAAAAATTGTTCTTTTCAAAAAAATAAGCGGGAAAATAATCCCAGTTGCCCGCTTTAAAGGAATGTTTGAAAGGCTTGGCAAAGCTGGGGATTATTGGATAAAAACAAGAGGACTAAAAAAAATCCTTCCCAGACCAAAGCTAGAAATATCAAAAAATGTTTACTGGTATTTTGAGAGGGAAGATGGAGAATGGATAAATTTTGATCTTGAAGATATAGACGAAAGATTTAGAAAAGCTAAAATCAAATATCTTGATGAAGATATGCGATTGCAAAGAATAGGGATCCAACGAAATTTAAAAGAAAGATATGATCAAGCAACATTTTGGCAAAAATACGGTGGCATGATAATGAGTGCCATGTTCATATTAATAATCACAATCTGCCTAGTGATCATCTTTAATAAGATCAATGATTTAGTCAAAGCCCTGCCTGTTTTGGCCAGAGCCTTAGAAAGTGTTGCAAATGCTATGAAAGACACAGCAGTAAGCCAGGGCTCTGGCATAGTTCCTGCAGGAGGGGGATAAATATGCCAACCATTTTCATATCCTTGTTGGTAATTTCATCTATGGCCGTGATTATCTTATTGCCAGCAGCACTCTTTATATTTTTTTTATATCCTGCGCTGCATGAAAGTTATTTGAGAACTTTCGCAATAAAAAAGATTCATCAAATAGAAAATATAATTGAAACATTGGAAGATCCAAAACAAAGAATAATGAATTATAATAGGTTGGGCTTAAATAATTCTAGGATAATCAAGGTAGCTCAATCAAATGTAAATAAACGGAGGTTAAACCATGAAAGCGAAAGACAAAATAAAGGATATGTTGCAGAACAAGAAAAACCAGTCACCAAAAGAGCAGAACGACAAGACAGTACAGGAGGTAGCAAACCAACCCCCCGAGAACCAAGACCAACAAATAATAGATCAACTACAAAACCCAGGAATATTCCGAGCAAATATTTTGGCAGTGAAAGAAAAGGAGATAGCAACAATCAAAGAGTTTCAAACTATTTTGATTGATCTAGGCAAACAAATCTTATCAAGAATGGACAGTCTGACCCATGCATTAAATTCAGATGATGAATCCGATGATGAGCCAGATGATGAGGAAGGTGAGGAGACAAGTGAGGATTAATAATCCTCATATAGTGCAAGGCAACAGGGAGTATGGTCAATGAGATATCCTACAGGATATCCTGAAAGGGTGCGCTTTAACCTAAGTTCCCTGCCTAGATGCACTTTAGAAAACAAAAAGGGATAAACAGTGGAATTAATTGTTGAATTTGTAAAGGATAAAAACAAGAGACAATGTAAAATCTGCAAGAATAATATTAAAAAAGGTTCAATTATTATGAAACTGGAATGCACTAATCCTTATTGTAGCACCAATAAGATTTTTTATCATATTGATTGTATTATGAATAAATTAAAAAACACAAAGGAGAAATTTGAAAATATAGTACCAAAAAATAAGATACAGCTTTGACAGGTGATATCATGGAAATAAAAGAAAAGCATACAATAAATTATTCATGTGGTTGTAAACATGAAATTGCATTGCCTATTCATGGGATATTTTGGCAAGCAACAGGAAATAATAAGGATTGTTCAGAGCATAAAGCAAAGCCAAGGGAAGCCAAATAATGGAAGAAGATATCAAATACACAAGATCCACATTAAGAAGGAAGATTAAACACATGGATCAAACTGAATTACTAGAGCGTCAGACTAATCTTCTTTTAATGAGACAAAAGGGAAAACTTGTCTCATCAAATATGGGGAATCCTTATCATAAAAACATTAGATTATATATGAAACTGATAAGATATGAGTTGAATCTAATTGAAAGAGCTCTCAAAAAGGCCAGAGGAAAATAATTTCAATATGAAATTAGAACATAAAAAAGATGTTGATTTAAAGCCAACAACGGAGATTGAAAATGGAATATACAGATGAGGATTTAGGTTATATTCACGATGAATTCACAATTCATATGGAAGAAGAATGAAATACAATCAAGGATGTCAAAGATGTGGAATGATGACAGCTTTTCAAGGAGATATATAAATGAATCAATCAACTAAAGAGGAATGGAGGATAAAATTAATAATAGCAATGATGATCGTAGTTTTATTAATAGGCTTCTGGTTGGGATATAATTTCATCAAAATGAATAAACAAGGCTTAAGCTGCATCCGCAATCCAATGACCTGGGCCCAAGAATTCCGTAAAAGTCAAGATGGCTTAGATTATGAGTGTTATTGTGGAATAGCAGAACGGAGCTCAATTATTCCATTTGGGCCAAATTTAAATATTTCTCAGAATTGGACATAGTATCTCCCCATTTAATTTTCAAATCTCTGTGATCAGTATGATCATATTCAATAGTGCTTTTAATGTCCTCATGTCCCATGTAAAGCTGTCTTTCTCTTGGTTCCCATTTCATAGATTTAAGCCACATATTAGTGGAATGCCTTATAATATGGGGATGGATATGTCTCCCTATAGACTTTCTTGCTGCAGCAGAAAGAATATCATTCCATCTCCTGGCCCCAATATCAAACAATTTTTCTTCTTTACTTTGTTTTTTCACAACCACATTATTAATCCATTGATATAATCTGGCCATTAATATTTGTGGGATATATACTTGTCTTTCTTTATTTCCTTTCCCAGTCAGTTTAAGTATTCCAATATCTTCTGGATTCTTAAGCCAAACATTCCAATTAAAATCATAAGGCTTAATTGCATACTCTCCAACAAGTTCACTAACTCTAAGCCCCCCATAGAAAGTAACAAGAAGCATAAGCTTTGCTCTCTCACTTTTAAATGTTTTGGCAATGACAAAAATCTCTGGTTCAGTAAGGCAATCAGGGATCTTCTTTCTTTTTCTACCTGTGAGTTTTGGCAATTCAATTCCCCTTGCAACGGCTTTTACTTCTATGCTATAAACATCTGATGTCTTAATATATAATAATAGATTATTAAGGAACGCCTTGGCCACCCCATTGTTATGATTCTTAAGATACTCTATAAAATAAGATTGAGAAAGCTTTATTGACCCCATCTTATCCAGGTATGAAGCATACTCTAATATAGTTCTGTCTCCAAGTCCTTTAATGTATAACCAATTCACCCACAACTCTAAATCCAGTTGGATTTCTAACATTTTTTAATCCCTATTCCACTAATACTAATTAGCTGCATTAGAAGAGTTTTGCGAAACTCACACCCCTCCTCCCTTAGACTATTATTACATCCGTCGAAGATCAGGCTATTCATCTTATACAAAGCCCAGCACGTTATTTTGGTCATTATTATTTATGGAATCAATACTCTCATCCTCCTTATCATCCTCCATTCTTAGATGTTTATCTTGCTTAAAGCCAAGCATATCCTTTTTACGCTTGCTTTTCTTGCTCAAGCAATAGTTTTGGAATGAATTGAGGTCCCCAACTTCTCTAAGCTTCTTATTTACTTGAATGCGCAGACTATCATATTTCTTGTGATTAATATTACATAAACGTATAAATTCTTCTCTACTCATCTCTCCCTTTTGCACTTCTTTTGTAAGATTCCTGATAAATAATTCATCTGGATCTGCTGTCAAGCTTTCATCTTTATATTTTGCAAATACATGGCTTCTCTTTTTTTCTTTAATTGATTCATATAATTGTCTTTGTTGCGGTGGCAAATCACCAAATCTTATGATCCCCCTTACTGTAGTCAGTTGACTATATCTTGGCTTGCTGATACCTCTTTCATACCATTTTGTTTCCTTCTTCTGATTATTCCTAATGTCCCATGGATCATTGGAATATATTGTAGGATTTTGCATATGTATTATTGCCAGACCCCTTCTCACTACAGTTATTCTAAGCTTACAGACTTTTTGGATTTTAATATCAAGATCCACAAATCTTGGAATGCAACCAACAAATATATTTCTAGAATCTCTATACATATCAAAAGCTTTAAGCAGTTCTTTTTGATCTTGCTCATAGAAATCTCTTTTATACGCAACATTAATCATCTCATCTGACAAGATACAACCATTCTTTTTTGTAGCAAGATGTTTAATAGTATCTTCTCTAGAATACACAAGATCCCTTTTTGGCTTGAATTTAATATTAACTTTCAATCCAGACAATATCTTATATGCAAGCGTACTTTTTCCGAGTCCTCTATTTCCTTCAATGAAAATAATACAGTCAAACTTCACAATTTCACTTGTCATAATTTCAATACTTTCTTTGATATCTTTTAAAGTCCATACTAATAACTGTCCCATAATCACTACCCTCCATACATCAACTGTTCTTTATATTTTTCCAAATCAACTTCGTCAGAACTAGGGAATATTAAGGAATGTTTATTTAAAGGCAAATTAAGTTCAGTTTTTATATCTCTAAGTTCAGTTAAGCTCAAACTGAAATGCTCCTCATTAATATCAATCTCTGATTTACCAGTCCTTTGATCAAATTTTTTCTTTTCTATAGGATCTATTAACAGTTTCACGTTTTGAATCCTATCTTTAAGATCAATAATTGTTCCTTCTGTCTCTTTTCCCATAACAAATTTTGTATTTTCTATAATAAGTAACAAAGAATCTATGAGTCTTTTTATAGCTTCTAATCTAAACAATTTTTTAAATTCTTCACTCATATAAACACTATCTTCAATCCTTTCAGTGCCATAGATGGCAATTTTAACCAGTTTATCAAGCTCAACTAGGTGCAAAAGAATTTTTAAATTTATATATCCCTGGGCAACATTCCAGGTTTCTGTTTCTTTCTGAACAGCGAAATTAGCCATATTCTAAATGGAGAATGAGTATTGCAATATATAATACTTTCTATATTAATTAATTAGTTGAGCAAGTCTTTATATAGTAAACATTCAAATGGTGACAATGGTTACAATAAAATTAAGGGGGGAAGCTATATGAAATTTGGAAATCCATTCAAAAAAAAAGTATGGGGAATCACAGGCTATGAAGAAGAAAAGGCTAAGCTTGAGCAAAGAAGAAAAGAATTAGGACAGACAATCAAGAAAGAGCAGAAAATAGCAAAGATCAAAAAAGATATTGCTAATATTAAAGCAGCCAGACAAAGAGCCAGAGGACCAGGGATATTGGGAACAATAACTAAAGTCATATCTAACATCCCTGTAGACCCTAATCTTGCAGGCAAGACACTAAAGGAACAAAGAAAAGCACAGATCAAAAGAAATCTTAAAAGAAAAAACGAATTTATGGAGATATTTAATAATACTTGATTATTATGACAACTCAACCAGGCTCGGCCTTTGGTGGTGGCCCAAAAATAGGAGGCAAACCCGCCATAGGCAGTGGGACTCCAAGTGATCCGTACAGAATTTCTCCAGGTCCACGTAAATCTATTGATAGGGGACCTAGCAAAATATCTCCACAACAACCTACAAAATCAGGTTTTTATAGTAGCACAGGCGAAAAAGGCCCAGGATTTTATGGAGAAGATGGAAAATATTATCCCACTACAAATGAAAATTTTACTCCTTCTGGCTATAAAAAAATAACCAAAAAAGATGTTGGTTTATTAATAGATCAAACAGGAAATAGGGCAAATCTATCAGAGTCAGATATATTTAAAACCAAAGATCCCAGAGATGTAATTCAAAAACTTGAGAGCAAGCGCAGGGGAGTATATGATTCAGTAGGCTTGCTAAAAACACAATTAGCAACCAGAGAAGCAGTGAAAGCAAGTTTCCCAGCTGCCATACGGGAAAAACTCAAGCCAGCAGAACAAAAAAAACTGGAGCGACAATTTGCCTCTCAATTCCATCAACTATTAAAAACACATAAATCAGTAAAATTAGAAATTGAGCAGAAAGGAGAAGAAAAAAGGCTTATTGCAACCCCCCAAGAAAAAAGACTACGAGCCCAATTATATGACATATTAAAGCCTGTCAAAGATAAAAAAGACAGAGGTGTTTATACTAATTTCCTGATAGGAATTGCCGATTATCCCTTAGAAATACCCAAAAGTTATGCTAAAATATCAAATGTTGCAAGATTGCCTCAAGGATCTAAAGGTAGCACAATATTTGATCCAATATATAAAAAAGTTCTTGGAGAAACTAAATACGAAAGCTATACAGAATTTTTAAGCCAAGAATTCGGATCTCCAAAAAAGAAAGAGTTTGCAGATGTGGCCGCCTTTGCTGCAGCCTCAACAGTCATTGTGGTTGGAGCAGCAGCCCCAACTTTAGCAAGATATCTATATAAAGGAATACTTGGCTTAGAAGGATATAAAACCATAAAAGAGCCTTCCGCAAGACAATTTGGCAGATTAGCATTCTTATCATTGCCTATTGTTGCAAAATATCAGCCTATAAAATACAGAAAAGCAGTAATCCCAACAAAAGACAGTCAAATTACATATAGGGGACTATCACTTGAAGGGTTTAAAAGGGCCCAGCCAGTCATAGGATATACATCCAAATTCCAGCCAACAGTAACTAAAATCACACCAAAGGGAGAATTATTAGTAACCCCTCCAAAATTGGAATCTTTGCCTTTTAAAGTCAGACCGCAAGGAGGGGTAACATTAGGGACACCAAAAGTCAATTTATATTATGTGCCTGAATTTATCCCTCAAACTTACACATCCACAAAAATAATCAGAAAAAATTTAGGTGAATTTTTGGATCCAACTCAAATAAAAAGGTTTGACCTAGGATTGCAAATAATGAGACAGACAGAAACAACATCATCAAAATTCTTAAGAGGCAAATTTACCAGGGAAATTGAAACACTAAGTCCAAAACAAGTTGATATCACATTAAAATATGCCAAGAAATATAATGCCAAATTATATGGAAGTTTTACTCAACAAGCTCAACAAACACAGGCTCAATTTGGGAAATTCAGGGGACCAAAAGCAAAGCCAGCAGATATTGATATATTTCTTGAAACAACAACAAAAAGAGCAGAACCATTAATCGCCAAGCTTGTTAAACAATTACAGAAAACCAAAGGGCCAAAAGTGAGAATTAGCCCAGAGAGCAAATTACTAATTGAAGCCAATATTAAAGGGAAATGGAGGCACGCTTTAGACATTCATACAATAGACACAGCCGAAGCGGACATATTAAGCCCTGCAGTTGCACAGGAGAGAGCCTTCGGTTTATCTATCAATCAACAACCAATAAAGATTGAAGGAATTAAAAGCCTTAGATTGTCTGAACAAGGAATAAGAAAAGGAGCAAGCATTTACACTTATCGCACACAGGACATTGCAGTAGAATTGCAAATAAAAACAAGGGGAGCTTTAAGCCCAGCATCACATAGAATCAAAGACATTGGCGATTTTTTGACTGTCCAAGAAACTTTGCTAAAAAGCCAAGGAGCAAATTTAGCAAAATTACAGAAATTGGAATCATTATTTCCAAAAAGCATAATTAAATCCACAAAAGTAAATATTTTATTATCTCAATCCACAAAACCAACAACACCCTCTCCCATTATTATCCCAACTCTTAAAGACATTTTAAAAGATATCACTCAAAAACCAGTAAAATCCACAAGCATTGCCCCCAGCCCCCCTCTTAATTTGATTTTAAAGAGCAGATATACAAAGCAATATAAATCTAAATCTCCAAGCAAATCTGCAGTATCAAATATTAAATCAATAATATCTGCTTCCCTTTCTCCAAGCATAAGCCCCAGTATCAGTCCAAGCATAAGCCCCAGTATCAGTCCAAGTATAAGTCCCAGCCCTTCAATCTCTCCGTCTATTTCTCCTAGCATTAGCCCAAGTATAAGCCCAAGTATAAGCCCAAGTATAAGCCCTTCAATCTCTCCGTCTATTTCTCCCAGCCCAAGTCCAAGTCCAAGCATAAGCCCAAGCATAAGCCCAAGCATAAGTCCCAGTATCAGTCCAAGTATAAGCCCTTCCCCTTCAATATATATACCCATATCTACTATTCCACGACCACGAATAATCAACTATCTATTTTCAAAAGTAAGAAGAAAAAGAAAGAAAAAAGACAACATTAAAAGACTCTTGAGTACAATATATACTCCCGATTTCACAGCCAAAGCATTAGGTATAAACATCAAAGCATCTAATAAAGAATTAAAAAAATTGCTTAAGATAGAATTTACTGGGCTTGAATTAAGACCAGGGGTGACAATATGAGACAAATAACACAACAAGAATATCAAAATTTAACCAATATGGGATATACGCCCCAGGAGATAAATGAGGCATTAAATGAACTAAACCGAGAGGCAATCTCACCACTACAACAATCATATTCAAGAGCCATGAATACTGCTCCATTGTCTACCGCAAGCAACACAATGGTCAGTGGAATGAATCAAGAAAATTTAATAAAATGGCAGCTAGAGCTCGATTCGATATTAGAGAGGATTGAGCATATTCTGCGTGGTGATAAGCCCAAAATGGAAAACGGAAATTTAATATTTGTTTCACCAGACAAGGATGATGACAAAATATTCAATGATTATGGCGTGTCAGAAATAATGAGGATCCTAACAATGTATTTGAATAGAAATACAATCCTATCTAATTATGATGAAAATACAATCAAGTGGAAGGTTCTTGATTTTGGTGTAGAGGTTTCAGATTTAATATTTCTCAAATATGAAGATATGGGCTTAAACACATTAGAAAAAAGGAAAAGATATCCTATGATAGTCAGGGAATTAGTTGATACAATTCATTCATCATTCTTAAGAGCCTTAAATGGAGGAGAAAGAGATTCTTTAAGGCAGGCTCGTCATATCACTCAAACCGAGCCTTTAAATCAACAGATGCCAGGAATGATGGTCATGCACAAAGAGCGGGGTTTTCTCAATCCCATGAGATATATTGCAGGAAAATATAAATGAAAATAAAAAAACAAACCATAAAATTAGGGATAATATTTTTAATTATCTACAGCACTTTCACTTATGCAGCCCCAAAGGTGGTGCTAAGCACACCAGATAGGACAGATTACACATACAGTGGTAGAGATGAGATCATTACAGGCAACTGGGTTTTTTCTAAAAATGTCACAGTCAATGACACTGTAACAGCCAGTCAGTTTTGTTATCATAATGGTACTTGCATAACAATTGGGGCAGGCGCAGCAAGTGAAGCTATATATATATCACTCCAATATGTGGGTGACAATTTAACTGGGGCAAGTGGAGCAGTCAATAGGGTTCTTGATGATAATGGGGATATGCTTGTTGTAGATAATCAAGTATTACACCCAGTGACAGATTATACAAATACATCAACAAACACCACTTTTTTAAATCCCATTTGGGATGATCAAAGAATCACATTAAGGAAAAGCTCAATCCCTCCCTCAGTAATACATTACACTGGGATAGATGCAACAGGGATTGATGGAGCACAAAATCGAACAATAGCAACCGGGAACATAACTTTTGTGGTAGTTGATAACCAAATGCTACATGAGGGAAGTGACTATTCTATGTCAGGCAGCACAATGACGTTTTTAAATCATTTATGGAATGATATGAGGGTAACAACATGGGCTTAAGAAAAAAATTAATTTACATTATAGCATTAGTATTTATACTGAGTGCAGTGGATGCTATAACATTACAAGGCAATTTAGAATGCAGATCACTTTTTAATGTGACTGATGCTGATTATATCACAGCCAATTATTTCGTAGGTGATGGTACTTTATTGACTGGATTAGGCATTCATACTAATTTGACTGGTTCAGATGTTGTTTCAATGGTAGGTAATTGGACTCATGGGATGTCCACATTACCAAATATTAGTTTATCAGATGTTGTAATTAATATTGGCAATTTCTCTGATGAGAATGATACCCTAGTCCATATTGGTGCAGGTAATCAGACTTTACCTTATTGTGGGAATATTACAGGTGGTGTATCAGATTTATGTACAATAGTAAATACAGACACTAATTTGACTGGCGCAGATGTTGTTTCAATGGTTGGGAATTGGACTCATGGAATGTCCACATTACCAAATATTAGTTTATCAGATGCTGCAATTAATCTTGGGAATTTCTCTAATGAGAATGATACTCTAGTCCACGTTGGTCAAGGCTTGAACGTCACAGAAGTCAGTCAATTTGCCGACGATATTAAGTTAATATTTGGTACTGATGCAGACGTTTACATAATGTTTAATACAACTTGTGGGTGTGGTGAGTTAGGATGAAATTTAAGAAATTTATAATCATTGGGATTGTATTTCTTTTTTTCATATTTATCTTAGTCATTGGAGATATGGAGGTTATTGAGCCCAATGTAGAAGAATTAAAGATTGTAGATAATTGTGTAAATGTAACTATATATTATAATCGCATAGTAGGTCATAATGATTTCATTTTAAATGAGACTTGTCTTAATAAATCTGATCCTAAAACTTGTTCTAACCAAAGTTGGTATAATGTATCATTTTACAATGAAACACGTAATTATACAGTAAAAAAGTGTCTACCATATCTTCTTATAAATAAACAAAATACTGATTACACAAAACAAGGTTATAATTGTAACAGAGTTGGAGATGATATTATCTGTGATAGTTGTATAGATGGCAATTGTGATGGTATATGTGATCCTAATGGTGGTGAAACTTGTGTAAAGATTGATTCAAAAGGAAAAATTATGTCTAAAAACAGCCAAGTAAAATGGACAAAAGATATGAAAATACCACTCAACAAACTTATTTTATATAATGATAATGTGCCCACAATCACAATACAAAGCAAAGAGGTTATATCACCTTGAAAAAAATATTAATATTATTAATGTTGTTATGTATGATTAATATTACTTATGCAGTTATAAGTACTGATGATGTACAAAATTATTGGGATCTTGATGATGATGCTACAGATGCTCATGGATCAAAAAATGGTACAGAATTGGGCAGTATTATCCATGTTGACAGTGGTTGTATGGTTGGTGGTTGTTATTTGCTTGATGGTATTGATGATAGAATACAAATAATAAACTTTTCATTTACAACAGATGATTATTCTATAAGTTGGTGGGCTAAAGCAAACGCATCTCAAACAAATAGTCCTCTTTTTGAAATGTTGAGGCAGATTGAAGCAGTAAGTGATTTATGTGAATTATATTTTGATGATGATGCAGACACTCTTAATTGGAATACAGGTGATGGTGACGGATCAGGTGGAGGAGATAACGCAGATTTACTAACTGTATCTTTTCATCCTCCCACTCACGACTGGGTATATTATGTACTGGTCCATAATCATACAGATGGTAGTAAACAGATGTATATTAATGGGACTTTTGCAGGAGCAGTTGGTGATACTGTTGATCCCACACAAGCTGAACATGATTTTTATCTTGGTGGCCAACATGATACAAATTACGAATTTACTGGATGGATAGATGAAGTAGCTATTTTTAATAAAAGTTTATCACGTGCCGAGGTTGAAGAATTATATAATGACCACAATGCTTTTGCTTATCCTTTTTTAGCAGCAGTTAATGTACCAAACATAACACAATCTACATATAATCTTTCATCTGGTCTTTACACTACTGGATCCGATAATCAAACATCTTGGAGAAGTGATTTAACTATTAACATAACAACTAGAGATACAACCCCAACTTTACGATTTGATACGCAAGACTCAGCATATTGTCGTTTACATACAGCAGACCAAAACTGGACAACAATGGGTAATGGTAGAAATTGCAGTACCACAGGTTCAACTTCACACGTTTGTTCATTATCAGCAGCAGATAAATTAACAATTGGTGGTGGTGTTCAATCAATATATGCTGGTTGTATTGAATCTACATTAGTCAATGAAACCACAGCATCAACAAGCGGATTATTATATGTCAATTTAGACTGGTTTAGACTGCAGGGTTATATTAAACATAGTGATGGAAGCGGATATAATCAATCAGTAGTAAGAATATATACTCAATCAAATGGGGAGTTATATGATAATTTAACTACAAATGAATCTGGCCATTGGTTCTCAGACGTGTATAGTGGCAACTGGACTTACACTGCTTATGATCCAATTAATTACACTCAAGATGGAGAGATCAGATATTGGGCAGAGGTAACATGAGAAAGATAATGACTTTGTTGATTTTTGTAATGTTTTTATTAGTTGTATTTGCATACAATCCCCCACCCTATTATAGTGCAAATATTACACTGGGTGGAGCATACACCCCCCCTCCTTATTACAGTGCTAATATCACACTAGGTGCTGTGGCACCATCTGATCCATGCGATTATACCAGTGGCAATTATGAAGTTTCTACTCATTGCAATCTAGTAAATGAGAATTATCAAATATGTCCCAACATTATTAATATCACTGAGGGTGGTTGGATAAATGCGTCTGGCACCACCATTTTGAACGCTTCCAAAATCATATGGACTCCAAAGAATAATACTGAAAATTTTAGATTACGTTGGGTCACTCCCGCCAAAGTCATTTGGGGTGGTTGTTAAAGATGAAAGAGAAATTAATTTTGTACATACTGATGATAAATATATTACTTTTAAGTGTGATGGCAGAATCAAATTATTATTTAGATGAGCCAAGCTTCTATTTTGAAAAAGACAAGATAGCAGATGTAAGAATGCCATGCGAATTAAATAATACTATCTGCTCTGCCACTGCGGTATGTAATATAAGTATCTATTATCCAAATTCATCATCCTATGTACAGAAAGTTGCAATGACAAATAATCAGGCTGATATGAATTATACTATGGAAAACACATCAACTCTTGGAACTTACAGATCCACTATGTGGTGCGCTGATGGAATCCCAAAAGGATTGACTGTTTTCACATTCGAGATAAATAATTATGGACGGAATGAAGAAGGCACAGGAACATTATTGCTTGTCATTTTAATTCCATTGTTAATTATCTTTATTGTATGTCTAATAATTGCAATTACCACTGAATCTAAAACATCAAACTTTACAATGGGACCAGAAGGAGATTATATTCTTGAGATGAATTATGGGATGTATTTAAAAATATTAATGTATTTATTATCATATATCTTTCTCTGGATGATCACTTTTTTAACTTGGAAAATATCAGAGATTATTATAAGTTTATCATTCCTTGCTGGATTTTTGCGTCTAATATGGATAGTTGAAACAGTTTTCATTATTCCCATTTTCTTAATTGTCAGCATAATTGGAATTACAAAGCATCTAACAGATTCATATCTCACCAAACTTGCAAAGAGAGGTTTAAGGCCACGATGAGCAGCAGAAAAAATCAAAAACAAATATGGGCAGACATTAAATTTATTAAAAAATTAGAAGTCATAAAAGCCAGAAAAATCATTGCTGGGGATCCAATAGGAAATATAGGAGAAATCACAAGAAAAATCATAGAATGCAAAAGCTTCGAAGATATAGAGCAGGAAATAATAAATAAGTCATCAAATAACAATATACAATTTGATGCCATAATAAAATGATAAATAAAAAAGCTGGAATGTTTGATTTATTTGTTCTCATTGCTTTAGTTTTCATAGTGGCTGTTGTATCAGTATTAATATATTATGCGATAAATCTGGCCAACACCAAAATCCTAGAACAAGCCCCAAATTTACAGGACAATTCCAATAATAACACAAATGTAACTGAAATTATTAATAATACTGTTGGCAAAGCAAACACAGCAATAGGGGCTCTTAAATGGATAGCACCCCTATTTATTTTTGCTTATGTTTTAAGCATAATAATATCAGCAATGTTAGTGAGGACTCATCCAATTTGGATAGTGGGATATATATTTATAGTAGTCATAGCCACAATCCTAGCTGTCCCAATTTCAAATGCTTATGAAACATTACAGGCTACCCCTATATTGGCAGCCACATTCTTTCAATTTCCCACAGTCAACATTATTATGTCATTATTACCAATATGGGTTGCTGTTGTTGGGCTTATCGCTGGAATGCTCATGTATATGAATTTAGATCATGGAGGGTATTATGAATAAATACATACTGATTTTAGCAACTGTACTGTTGATCTCAACCGTCACAGCATACAATGATAAAACTATCATTGAGGATAATACTGCATATATTAATCATAATGCTGGATTAGTGAGTCAAACCCCCCACACAATCACAAAATATGATATTTCAACAATCACATTTCAAAAAAACTCATTAGTAAAAAGTTATGACATCTGCTTTAATTTCTATGACAAAGAATCTCAAGTCACTGTTAAAAAATTTGGGAGATCAAGATTATTTGGATTAATATTTGATGACTTGAAAGATACCACTTTAGCAGAAAAAAAAATCTGCATGAAATCTTTTGACAATAATGATGAGATAAATTTTCAATTTCAAGCAGAATACAGGGGTAAGGGCATTCTCAAATATGATATATATATCCTTCCATCAATTTACAATTATGATTTTACAAAAGCAGAAAAAGAAAATCAGCTCATAATTCTGGACCCTTATTTAATTGGAGACATGGAGTCAGA
>Ga0114922_10002742_pt1 | contig 16447 bp, 25 predicted proteins | sample AartaG_FD_100975 | JGI IMG/M metagenome (GOLD analysis project Ga0114922, IMG submission 100975) | Deep subsurface microbial communities from Aarhus Bay to uncover new lineages of life (NeLLi) - Aarhus_00045 metaG | ecosystem: Environmental > Aquatic > Marine > Oceanic > Sediment | place...
AAAAAATAGAGATATAGGTTTTATTGCTCATATTGATGCAGGTAAAACAACCGTTACTGAACGGGTGCTTTTTTACACCGGCATTTCTCATAAAATTGGCGAAGTTCACCATGGAGAAGCAATTATGGACTGGATGGCCCAGGAAAAAGAACGGGGCATTACTATTACTTCTGCCGCTACTACTTGCTTTTGGGATCCAGGCGAATATCTAACTAAGAAAAAAGAAAATGAACATAGAATTAATATTATTGATACGCCCGGGCATATTGATTTTACTGCCGAAGTGCAAAGGTCTTTGAGGGTTTTAGATGGAGCAGTAGTTATTTTTGATGGGGTAGCTGGCGTAGAGTCTCAATCAGAAACAGTTTGGCGTCAGGCTGATAAGTTTAAAGTCCCCCGAATGTGTTTTATAAATAAGCTTGATAGAATTGGAGCTGATTTTGAAAAAAGCTTTCAATCTATTTTAGAAAGATTAACACCCCATGCTGTGGCAATCCAAATTCCTATTGGTTTAGAAAGTAAGCATGAGGGGGTAATAAATCTTTTAACTCAAAAAGCTTACTATTTTGAAGGAAAGCAGGGAGAAGAAGTGCTTGAAAAAGAAATACCCGAGGATCTAAAAGAAGAGGCAGAAAAGCGAAGAAGTGAATTAGTTGAGAAAATTGTTGAGCATGACGATAAATTAATGGAAAAATATTTAGATGCCAAAGAAATTAATATAGATGAACTTAGAAGCGCATTACGAAGGGCAACGATAGATAATAAATTAGTCCCGGTTTTTTGCGGTTCATCTTTAAAAAATAAAGGAGTTCAGCTTTTGATTGATGCCATAATATATTATTTACCATCACCTGTAGATTTGCCCCCAGTACAAGGACTTGAACCAAAAACTGAAAAAGAATTATTTCGAGAAGCAAAAGACGATGCTTCTTTTGCTGCCTTGGCTTTTAAGGTTGCCACTGATCCTTATGTTGGCAGTTTAACTTATTTTAGGGTTTATTCTGGAACATTAGTTGCTGGTTCTTATGTTTTAAATCCTATAAATGGACAGAAAGAAAGAATAGGACGAATATTGCGAATGCATGCTGATAAGCGAGAAGAAGTAAAAGAAATATTTGCTGGAGAAATTGGTGCAGCAGTGGGCCTAAAAAGCACAACTACAGGAGATACTTTATGCGATCCAAGCAATCCTATTGTTTTGGAAAAAATTACTTTTCCTGAACCAGTTATTTCTATTTCTATTGAGCCCAAAAGCAAAGCTGATCAGGAAAAGATGAGTTTATCCCTAAAAAGATTAGCAGAAGAAGATCCTACATTTAAAATAAAAGTTGACCAAGAGACCGGCCAGACAATAATTTCAGGAATGGGAGAATTGCATTTGGAAATTTTAGTGGATAGAATGCTTAGAGAGTTTAAGGTAGATGCCAGCATTGGTCGTCCCCAAGTTGCCTACAAAGAAACAATCAAAAAAATGGCCGAAGCCGAAGCAAAATACATTCGTCAAACTGGTGGTCGAGGGCAATATGGGCATGTTTGGCTAAGAGTTGAGCCTCAAGATAAAGGCAAAGGATTTGAGTTTATTAATGCTATAAAAGGAGGAATTATTCCTCAGGAATTTATTCCAGCAGTTAAAAAAGGGGTCAAAGAAGCTATGGACAAAGGAATCTTAGCTGGTTATCCTTTAGTTGATACTAAGGTGACTTTATATGATGGTTCTTTTCATGAAGTAGATTCTTCTGAATCAGCCTTTAAAATTGCTGGTTCAATAGCTCTTCAAGCGGCTGTTAAAAAAGCCGATTTAGTGTTATTGGAACCTATCATGAAAATTGAGGTGGTTATCCCTCAAGATTTTCTTGGTGATGTAACAGGAGACTTAAATAGTAAAAGAGCAAAAATTGAAAAAATGGAAGATCGTGTTAATATGAAAGTAATTAATGCAAAAGTGCCATTAGCTGAAATGTTTGGTTATGCTACTCAGCTTCGTTCCATGACCCAGGGCAGGGGCTCATTTACTATGGAGTTTGATCATTACGCTGAAATTCCTTCTAACATTACTCAAGAGATAATTGAGGGTAAAAAGAAATAATAAAGGTCGACCCATTCAACAGGCTCAGGGTCGATGCTGAGCCGAGTCGAAGCATCGACAAAAATACTTGACTAATTATCATTAATAAGTTAAACTAATTGTTGAAAACTAATCTATCTTTTTAGAAATTAGCCTTTTAGCTTTTTAGTCCGTCAACTGACGGATAAGAAGCTACAAGCTACAAGCTAAGAAGCTAAAAATATGGCGGAAAAATTTGAAAGAACAAAGCCGCATCTTAACGTGGGAACTATTGGACATGTTGACCATGGTAAAACCACATTGACTGCAGCTATTCTTAAAAGACAAAAATCAAAGGGGCTTAGAGCCTCGGAAAAAGGTGTAGATGAAATAGATAGCGCTCCAGAGGAAAAAGAGCGAGGTATTACTATTGCTCTTGCTCATGTTGAATATGAAACAGATAAGAGGCATTATGCTCATATTGATGCACCTGGTCATGCTGATTATATCAAAAACATGATTACTGGCGCTGCTCAAATGGATGGAGCAATATTAGTGGTTTCAGCTGCTGACGGACCCATGCCTCAGACTCGGGAGCATATTCTTCTTGCTCGTCAAGTAGGAGTGCCATCCATTATTGTTTATCTTAATAAAACTGATCAGGTCGATGACCCTGAACTTATAGACCTAGTTGAGACAGAAGTAAGAGAGCTTTTGACTAAATATGAGTTTGATGGAGATAAGGTTTCTATAATTCGAGGTTCATCCTTGAAGGCATTAGAAGGTTCAGAAGAAGAAATGAAATCAGTTGATGAACTGCTTAAAGCTCTTGATGAAAATATTCCTGAGCCAAAGCGAGATGTTGATAAGCCGTTTCTTATGCCAATTGAAGATATTTTCTCAATTGAAGGACGAGGAACCGTAGTTACTGGAAGAATTGAGCGAGGAATTATAAAACTTAATGAAGAAATAGAAATTATTGGTTTACGTGATACCCAGAAAACCGTAGTTACTGGAATTGAGATGTTTAATAAATCGCTTGATGAAGGACGGGCTGGAGATAATGCTGGAATTTTGCTTCGTGGAACAAAGAAAGAGGATGTTGAGCGAGGGCAGGTAATAGCTAAGCCCAAAAGTGTAACTCCTCATACTGAATTTGAAGGAGAAATATATATTCTAGCCAAGGAAGAAGGTGGTCGTCATACTCCTTTTTTCACTGGATATAAACCTCAGTTTTATATTCGAACTACTGATGTTACTGGTGATACAACCCTTCCCGAAGGAACTGAGATGGTAATGCCTGGCGACACTGTTAATTTAAAGATTAAATTAATGGCACCAATAGCCCTTGAAGAGAAACAAAGATTTGCCATTAGGGAAGGAGGTAAAACTGTTGGCGCGGGTGTGGTAACGAAAATTATAAAGTAGTTAGGCTGCCCCGACTTCGGTCGGGAGAATTGTTACTAAGATACTAAAGTAAAGTTGTTCTTAAATGAAAACAAAAAAAAAGAAGGCCCCGACGCCCCGTGGTGTCGGGAAAAAAGAAGTCGAAGAACCAAAATCACGGCTTAGAATTAAGATACGGGCTTATGATCATAAAATTATTGATCAGTCGGCTAGGCAGATTGTAGAAACTATTGAGCGCCAGGGAGCAGAGGTTATAGGGCCCGTGCCTTTACCTACTCAAATTCACAAATATACAGTGAATAGGTCTAGTTTTGTTCATAAAGATTCCAGAGAACAATATGAAATGAGAACTCATAAGCGTCTCATAGATATTTACAATCCTACTTCAAGAATTATAGACGCAATGACGAATTTGAACTTGCCCGCAGGAGTGGATATAGAAATCAAAATGTGATATTTAATTTCTATTATGATTTTTTCTTTTAAGAATATTTAAGATTATTTAGGGAACTGGCCGTATTCAAATACCGGGTAGCTCCCGGTATTTACTTTTTGTATATTTGTAATTTTGTAGACGATTGTGAAATTTATATTAGGGAAAAAACAAGGCATGAGTCAAGTTTTTGACAATGAGGGCAGGATTGTCCCTGTGACAGTTATTGAAGCAGGGCCATGTTTTGTTACCCAAGTGAAAGATGAGGAAAAAGATAGGTATCAAGCTGTTCAAATTGGATATGAAAAATTAAAAGATAAAAAGATTAAAAAGTCCCAAAAGGATAAGCCGTATAGATACCTGAAAGAATTTTCAATTTTCAATGATCAATTTTCAAAAAAAATAGGTGATGAAATTAACGTTAGTATTTTTAAAGAAGGGGATATTGTTAAAATTTCAGGAATTTCTAAGGGAAAGGGATTCCAGGGAGTAGTTAAAAGACATGGATTCAGCGGTGGACCGGCTTCGCACGGCCACCGCCATGTTTTACGTACACCCGGTTCAATCGGTTCTATGTTCCCTCAAAGAGTTGTTAAAGGTAAGAAAATGCCTGGTCATGCTGGTACCGAGCGAATCACTACAACCGGGTTAAAAATAGTAAAAGTAGATAAAGAAAACAATTTATTAGCAGTCAAAGGAGCAATTTCAGGAGCAAATGGAGGGTTGATTGAGATAAAATCTCAATAGAAATATGCCAAATATTTCGGCTTACAATATGAAAGGCGATAAGGTGGGGACAGTTAAGCTACCGCCGGAGATTTTTGACGTAAAGATAAATACTGATTTAATCCATCAAGCAGTGGTTGCTCAATTAGCTAATAAGCGGCAGGTAATAGCTCACGCTAAAGGCAGGAGCGAGGTACGTGGTGGTGGCAGAAAACCCTGGCGACAAAAAGGAACTGGTCGAGCGCGTCATGGCTCTATTCGCTCACCGATTTGGAGAGGAGGGGGTGTTACTTTTGGGCCGACCAAAGAACGGGTTTTTAAGAAAAAAATTAATAAAAAGATGAAGCAAAAGGCATTATTTATGGTTTTAACTTCCAAGGTTAAAGATGATGAGTTAATATTATTGGATAAATTAGAACAGAAAGAACCAAAAACAAAATTGATGGCGGATATATTAAAAAATGTTTTAAAGAAAGAACAAGAGAGTACTTTAGTAGTGATTCCGAAAAAGGATGAAAATATAATTAGAGCTAATAGAAATATTCCTCATACAAAAACTCTTCGCGCAGATAGCTTGAATGTTTTGGATTTGTTATCATTCAAATATCTATTAATGCCAAAAGAAGCGATTAAAGTTATTCAAGATACTTATGTTCAAAAAGCTTAGATTACTATTTAAGAAGAAAAAGCCCGTCGAAAAGCCTACTCCTAAGCCTAAGTCAAGGGCTAAAGTTGCCAAACCAGAAGTTAAAAAATCAGTTAAAAAGCCAGTTGTTAAAAAGAAAGACCTGCGAGAAATCTATAAAATTTTAAAAGAGCCGCATATTAGTGAAAAATCTACTGTTTTAGCTGAGGAAAATAAATATGTGTTTAAGGTTTATCCTCGAGCCAATAAAATTGAAGTCAAGAAAGCCATTGAGAATCTTTATGGAGTAAAAGTAAAAAATATTAACATAGTTAATGTTCATAGAAAGCGAAGAATACTTCGAGGCATTAAAGGTTTTAAAACCGGCTACAAAAAGGCAATTGCAACTTTGGGAAAAGGAGAAAAAATAGAAATTATGCCACATTAAAATGAAGACTTATAAACCTACAACTCCTGGTCGGAGACAAATGACTGGGATAGATTACAAAAAAGATATAACTGTCAGTAAACCATATAAACCGCTTGTTAAATCCTTAAAGAAACGAGCAGGAAGAAATAAGCAGGGTAGAATTACAGTTAGGCATCGAGGCGGTGGTCATAAAAGGAAGTATCGGATAATTGATTTTAAACGAGATAAATTTGATATTCCAGCCCAAGTTGAGTCTATTGAATATGACCCAAATAGGTCGGCTTTTATATCTTTAATCACTTATAAAGATGGAGAAAAAAGATATATTTTAGCGCCTCAGGATTTAAAAGTAGGAGATGAGATTATTGCAGGCGAAAAGGTTTCTCTGAAGCCTGCTAACAGAATGCCTCTAAAAAATATGCCAGTTGGGACATTTGTTTATAATGTTGAACTTATACCACGAAAAGGAGGGCAGATTATTCGTTCTGCGGGTACTAGCGCTCAGGTAACTGCTGTTGAAGGCGGCTATGTTCATTTAACACTGCCTTCTTCGGAAATTAGGATGGTTCCTGAGAATGCTATGGCTAGCATTGGTTCATTAAGTAAATCCGATCATAGGTTTGTCAATTTGGGTAAAGCAGGCCGTTCTCGTTGGTTGGGCAGAAGACCAGCTGTTCGGGGAGTAGCAATGAATCCAGTTGATCATCCTCATGGTGGCGGAGAAGGAAGATCTCCAGTAGGTCAACTTAAAGGACCAAAGACTCCTTGGGGTAAAAAAGCCTACGGAGTAAAAACGAGGAATAAGAAAAAATATTCAAATAAATTTATAGTCAGACGGAGAAAAAAGAAAAAAAGATAATATAATATGGCTAGAAGTCTTAAAAAAGGACCATATATTGATGAAAAATTAATAAAAAAAGTCCAAAAACTAAAGTCAGGTGATAAAGTAGTAATTAAGACCTGGGCTCGGGCTTGTACCATTGCTCCAGAAATGGTTGGTTTTACTTTTGGCGTTCACAATGGCAAAGAGCATGTGCCAGTTTTTATTAGCGAGGACATGGTTGGTCACAGGTTGGGTGAATTTGCTCCAACCCGAAAATTTACTAAGCATGGTGGTAAAAGGCAAAGGGGATTAGAACAAAAAGTAAAAGAAAAAGAAAAGTAATATGAACCCCGTTAGACATTCTATTGAAAATAATGTTTAATGGGAAAATCTAATTCTAAATAATAAAAAATGCCAGAAAAAAACAACAAAATGTCTAACGGGGTGAAAGTAACTGCTAGCTTAAATTATCTTCGCACCTCTTCTCGAAAAGTCAGATTAGTTGCTGATCTTATTCGAGGCATGGATGTAAAAGAAGCGGAAAATCAGCTCAAGTTTTTAACCAAAAGAGCAGCTGAGCCGATTTTAAAACTTTTAAATTCAGCAGCTGCTAATGCCCAGCACAATTTTAATATTGAGAAAGATAATTTATTTGTTTCTGAAATTCAAGTTAATGAAGGTCCTCCCCTTAAGCGTTGGAGAGCCAGAGCAATGGGCAGGGCAGCACAAATCATGAAGAGAACCAGCCACATAAATTTAGTTTTAGAAACAAAAAAGGCAGTAAAGGCAAAGAAAAAGAAAGAAGAAAAGCCAGAAGTTGTAAAATTAAAAGATGTTGAAGGAATTAAAAAAGAGCAACCCATAGAGAAAGTAGAGGAAGAGAAAAAAATCGACACAATTCCACAACGACAAAAAACTCCTCCATCTCGACCATATGCAACTACATCTCAATCCAAAAAGAAATTTTGGAGCAGACAAACTTTTGGTAACGCCAAAAAACTTTTCCGAAGAAAATCATTTTAAATATGACTCATAAAGTTCACCCGCGAGCTTTCCGATTAGGTTATACTGCCGATTGGAAATCTCGATGGTTTAGTAAGAAGAAATACAAGGAGTTTTTAAAGCAGGATTACGAACTGCGGGAGTTTATTATGGCTAAATTAAAACAGACAGCAATAAAAGAAATTGAAATTACTCGTTCTGCTAATTTAATCAATATTAAAATTCATAGTGCTCGACCCGGAATTATTATTGGACGAGGAGGAGTTGGGATTCAAGATTTAAAAAGAGAAATAATTAGCAAAATATTTAAGGGGCAAACTAAGGGATTGGATATAAAGATAGACATTGAAGAAATAAGAAAACCCGAAACCCATGCAGGGATTATTGCCCAGAACATTGCAGAACAGCTTGAAAGAAGAATGCCATTTAGGCGAGTAATTAAGCAGACTTTAGATAAAGTTATTCAAAATTCTGAAGTCAAGGGAATAAAGATTTCTGTTGCTGGTAGGCTTGGTGGAACAGAAATGGCTCGGCGAGAATGGTTAAAAAAGGGAAAAATTCCTCTTCAGACTCTTAGAGCTGATATTGATTATGCTTATGTAAATGCCTATACTACCTATGGGGTAATTGGAGTAAAGGTATGGGTGTATAAAGGCGAAAAATTCGGACAATCAACGAATAGCTAATCTTTTACGAATTTACGAATATGGATAAACTAAGAAGAAAAGATTTGATTTATCCAGAGTTAAGTTATCAGATTATTGGAGGGTTATTTGAGGTTCATAACAATTTAGGCTCCGGTCATCACGAAAAATATTATCAAAGAGCTTTAGCCAGTGAGTTAAAAAGGTGCAAATTATCTTTTAAAGAACAAGTTTATACGCCACTGATTTTTAAAGGAGAAAAAATTGGTGATTACTATTTAGATTTCTTAATTGAAGGTAAAATAGTATTGGAGATTAAAAAAGGAGACAGATTTTCTAAAAAACATATAAATCAAGTTTTTTCTTATCTAAAAGCAAAAAATCTAAAATTGGGGATTGTTGCCAACTTTGGATTAAATGAATTAAGATTCAAACGCATAATAAATTTTGATTCGTAAATTCGCAACAAGATTCGTTATTCGTTGATCACCATGCTGCAGCCCAAAAAAGTAAAACATCGAAAATGGAATAAGGGTCGATCGAGGGCAAGCAAGGCAAGAAGTGGAACCAAATTAAGCTTTGGCAGTTTTGGCTTAAAAGCAGAGAGCGCAAATTGGTTGACTTCTCGTCAAATTGAAGCAGCTCGTCGGGCGATAACTAGATATGTTCAGCGTGGAGGGAAGCTCTGGATAAGGGTTTTTCCGTATAAGCCAAAAACTACCAAAGGAGTAGAAGTGCCTATGGGCGGGGGAAAAGGAAGCGTGGATCATTATGTGGTTCCAATAAAACCCGGGAGAATTATTTTTGAGATGGATGGCGTTACTGAGAAGATGGCAAAAGAAGCAATGCGTCTAGCTAGTTATAAATTGCCAATTAGAACTAAATTTATCAAACACTAAAATGACCCATTCGATAAACTCAGGGTCATGGTGAGTTAAATCGAACCATGAAAATCAGGGAATTGCGTCAGAAATCAGCCAAAGAACTTCAGCAAACTCTTATTAGCTTGAGAGATAATTTGAGAGAATTAAGATTTAATTTAGCCAGTGGCAAAGTAAAAAATATTAAAGAAATCAGACAGACAAAAAGAGACATAGCTAGAATACTAACGATTTTAAAAGAAGGCGAAAAAACAAAAATTCATGGAAAAGAAAAAGATAAATAAGCGCGTATTAAAGGGAACAGTAGTTTCCGATAAAATGGATAAAACCATTGTTGTTTTAGTAGAACGATTAAAAGAAGATCCGCGCTATAAAAAACGTTACAAGGTTCATAAAAAATACAAAGCCCACGATCCAGAAAATAAGTATAAGAAGGGGGATAAAGCGATTATTCAGGAATGTAGGCCGATGAGCAAAGATAAAAGATGGGTTGTATTATAAGCCTTCATCAACGAATAGCTAATCTATTACGAATTTACGAATTCGTAAATTCGAAACAGGATTCGTTATTCGCTGATTACCATGATTCAAGCGGGTACAAATTTAAAAATAGCTGACAATACCGGGGCAAAGCTTATCCGGGTTATTAAGGTATTGGGCGGTTCTCGCAGACGATATGCCAAAATTGGTGATATTGTTACTGCCTCAGTAAAAGTGGCTGAACCAAGAAAAATAGTTAAAAAGAAGGATATAGTTAAGGCAGTAATTGTTAGACAAAAAAAAGCCTGTCGTCGAGCTGATGGCTCTTATATTCGTTTTGATGAAAATTCAGCTGTTATTTTAGATGGAATGACTCCTAAAGGAGGACGAATCTTTGGTCCAATTCCTCGAGAATTAAGAGATAAAGGTTTTGCAAAAATAATTTCATTGGCACCAGAAGTTTTATGAAGATAAAAAATGGTGATACAGTATTAATAATTTCTGGAAAAGATAAAGGCAAGAAAGGCAAGGTAATAAACGCTTTTCCAAAAAAGAATAGAATTGTTGTTGAAGGAACTAATATTAGGAAAAAACATGTTCGTCCAAAGAGATCAGGTGAAAAAGGGCAAATAGTAGAAATACCAGCTCCTTTTGACGTTTCTAATGTGAAAATAATTTGTCCGAAATGTAAAAAACCCGCTCGAGTGGGATATAAAGTAGCTGGAAAAAATAAATTTAGAGTCTGCAAAAAATGTCAACAGGAGATTTAAAACAAAAATATGCTAAAGAGGTAACTCCTAAAATGAAGGAGCATTTTGGTTATAAGAATGATCTTGCTGTTCCCAGGATTACAAAAGTCGTGGTTAATACTGGTATAGGCAAAGCTTTAAAAGACAAAAAGATACAAGAAACGATTTCTAGGGATTTAACTATGATTACTGGACAGAAGCCGGTCCCAACTCTTGCGAAAGGAGCGATTTCAGGATTTAAAATCAGAAAGGGAATGATAGTTGGGCTAAAAACAACCTTGCGAGGAGAAAGAATGTATGAGTTTTTAGACAGGTTAATAGGAGCAGCTATTCCAAGAATTCGGGATTTTAGAGGTATTCCCGAAAAATCAATTGATGGAGAAGGAAACCTAACCATAGGAATAAAAGAACATATTATTTTTCCGGAAATTGCTCATGAAGATGTGAGATTTATTTTTGGATTAGAGGTAACTGTTGTAACAAATGCCAGAAGCAAGAAAGAGGCCGTAGAGCTGTTTAGGCTGACTGGATTTCCAATAAAATCAGCTTCTTAGCTTGTAGCTTGTAGCTTCTTATCCGTCAGTTGACGGACTAAAAAGCTAAAAAGCTAATTCCTAAAAAGCTAATCCATGGCACGTAAAGCATTAATAGCAAAATCCAAGAAGAAACTAAAATTCTCAACGAGAAAGGTGAGAAGGTGCTTTCGCTGTGGTCGTGTACGAGGTTATATGCGTGACTTTGATTTGTGTCGAATTTGTTTTAGGGAATTAGCTAATAAAGGAGAAATTCCAGGAGTTAAAAAAAGCAGTTGGTAAAACTATGACCGATCCTATAAGTGACATGTTAACAAGAATACGCAATGCTCAGGCAGTAGGACATACTGCTATTGATATTCCTTTTTCTAAAATTAAATTTTCTTTAGCTGGAATTTTAGCAAAAGAAGGACTTATTAAAGGCGTTGTAAAAAAAGGACGAGGAATAAAGAGGAAAATAGAGATGGAATTAATATATGAAGATGAGAGAAATACTATTCCCAGGATTGGCCAGCTTAAGCGAATTAGTAAACCTGGCAAAAGAGAATATATTCGGGCAAAAGATATTCGCTCTATTTTAGGGGGCAGAGGTATAAATATTATTTCTACTTCTCAAGGTTTAATGATTGGCAAAGAGGCGAAGAATAAAGGGCTGGGAGGAGAAGTATTATGTGAAATTTGGTAAATTATATGAGCAGGATAGGTAAACAATTAATTCAGATACCCGAAGGGGTTGAGGTGAAACTCGACAATGATTTAGTAATTGTTAAAGGTCCTAAAGGTGAATTAAAAAATCAAATTCGTCAGGAAATTAAAGTTGAAATAAAAGACAAGGAGATAGAATTAAAGCCAGTTATTTTTCGCAAGGGAACCCAAGCTCTTTGGGGAACTTATCGTTCGCATATTGCCAATATGATTCAGGGAGTAACCCAGGGATTTGAGAAAAAATTAGAAATAGTAGGGGTTGGCTACAGAGCTAATTTGGAGGGCAAAGATTTAGTTCTAAATTTAGGTTATTCTCAACCAATAAAAATGAATGCTTCAGAAGGAATTGAATTTAAGGCTGAAAAAAATATTATTACGGTCTCAGGAATAGATAAGCAGTTAGTTGGTCAAATTGCAGCAGAAATTAGAGAAAAGCGAAAGCCAGAACCCTATAAGGGTAAGGGAATTAGATATGAAGATGAAATAGTTAGGAGGAAAGCCGGAAAAAAGGCTGTAGGAACAGAATAAAATTATCAATTTTCAATTTTGCAATTTTCAATCAATTATCAATGATCTAATTTTCAAACATTGAAAATTGAAAATTCAATGAAAATTGGTAATTGGTAATTGAAAATTACATGAGAGATAAACAACTAAAACGTAAAAAACGACATAGACGAGTTAGAAGCAAAATTATTGGAACAAATAAAGTTCCACGCCTTTGTGTTTTTCGTTCTAATAAGCACATTTATTCCCAATTGATTGATGATGAGAAAGGTAAAACATTGGTTTCTGCCAGTGACCTTGATATAAAATCAAAAATCAAAAATAAAAAACCAAAAATACAGACCAAAGATAAAAAGACAGAAAAAACTCAAAAACCACTTTCAGGGAAAGAAGTCACGGCCTATCAAGTAGGGCAGATTCTTGCCAAAAAGGCTCTGAATAAGAAGTTCGAAAAAGTAGTTTTTGATAGAGGAGGACATAAATATCACGGCAGGATAAAAGCATTGGCTGAAGGCGCAAGAGAAGGAGGATTAAAATTTTAGCTTTAAATTTCTAAAATTATGCCAAAAAAACTAACAACCCAGCATGCGGCTGGTCACCCGAGGGGTGGAAAAGCAAAAGAAAAGCCTGAATATGAGCAAAAGCTTTTAGATGTAGCAAGGACTGCCAGAATGGTTGCTGGTGGTCGGCGTTTTAGTTTTCGGGTAGTTGTTATTATTGGTAATAAAAAAGGTAAAGTTGCTGTTGGGGTAGCTAAGGGCGCAGATGTAACAATTGCAGTTGAAAAGGCAACTAGGCAAGCTAAGAAATATCTTATAACAGTCTCACTTACAGAAGAAAAAACGATCCCTCATTTAGTAGAGGCAAAATATGGTGCTGCCAAAGTAATGTTGAAACCAGCAGCAAAAGGAAGAGGCATTATTGCTGGTGGCACGATTCGAGTAATTTGTAATTTAGCAGGAATAGAAAATATTACTGCTAAAATTCTTGGTAGAACGAATAACAAGTTAAACAATGCAAGAGCGACAATTTTAGCTTTGCAAAAACTAAGAATATAATGCAACTGCATCAACTAAAACCGAAACGTAAATCAAAAAGGAAAAAACGTATTGGTCGTGGCGGCAAACGCGGAACTTATTCTGGCCGAGGAGTTAAGGGACAAAAATCCAGAGCAGGGCGAGGACCAAGACCAGCAATACGAGATATTATTAAAAAAATCCCTAAGAAACGAGGATACAGATTTAAGTCTATTAAGAAAAAACCAAAAATTATAAATTTAAAAGATTTAGAAAAATATTATAAGTCTAACGAAAAAGTCACTCCTGAAACATTATTGGAAAAAGGATTAATTGGTAAAGTAAAAGGGAAGATGCCAAAAGTCAAGATTTTGGGAACGGGCAAATTGACCAAAAAACTAACTATTGAAAAATGTAGTATGTCGGAATCAGTTAAGAAAGCGATAAAACCTAAAATAAAGAAATAAAATGGCTAAAGTATTCGAAAAAGTAAAATTGCTTTTCAAAATCAAAGAACTAAGAAACAAAATACTGTTTGTTTTAGGTATTTTGGTGGTTTTTAGAATTGCTGCTAATATTCCAGTTCCTGGTATTGATATTGAAAAATTAAAATCATTTTTTGAGGGTAATCAACTTTTTGGTTTGATTAATATTTTTACTGGAGGAGCAATGAGCAATCTTTCAATTGTCATGCTTGGTCTTGGTCCTTATATTACTGCCACGATTATTTTACAACTTTTGACAATGATTTTTCCAAAGTTGAAAGAAATGTATCACGAGTCTGGTCCAGAAGGCAGGCAAAAGTTTAATCAACTTGGCAGAATGCTTACTGTCCCCTTGGCAGTTCTTCAAGCATACGGAATGATAACTTTACTTAGAAGTCAGCAAGTAATTCCTTCTATTTCGCCATTTTCTTTGCTTACAGCCATTGTCGTTATTACTGGGGGAGCAGTGTTTTTAATGTGGTTAGGAGAGTTGATTTCTGAAAAAGGAATTGGTAATGGCGTTTCACTTTTGATTTTTGCTGGTATTGTCGCTGGATTTCCAGTTTCTATTCGACAAACATTAGTTACTTTCAACCCTGCCCAGATTCCTTCCTATCTGGCATTTCTTGTAGTAGCTTTAATAGTAGTTGCCGGCGTAGTTATTATTACTGAAGGCCAGCGAAATGTTCCAATTGCTTACGCCAAAAGAATCAGGGGTCGTCGGGTTTACGGTGGAGTTTCAACCCATTTGCCATTGCGAGTTAATCAGGCAGGAGTTATTCCAATTATTTTTGCTTTATCTATTATGCTTTTCCCGGGAATGGTAGCTAATTTTTTATCCCAGGCAGGTAATCCCTTTATAGCTAAATTAGCTCAGGGCTTTGGTAATCTTTTTCAAAATCAACTTTTTTATGCGGTTTTATATTTTATTTTAGTTGTTCTTTTTACTTATTTTTATACAGCTGTTACTTTTGATCCCAATGCGATTGCTGATAATATTCAGAAGCAGGGTGGGTTTGTACCAGGCATTCGTCCCGGCCCGAATACAGCCGCCTTTTTCCATAAAATTCTCAATAGGATAACTTTAGTTGGTGCTTTATTCCTTGGTCTTATTGCAATTATGCCATTAATTGTTAGAGGGGCGACCGGCATCGCAACGATGACTATTGGAGGAACAGCGATTTTAATTGTGGTAAGTGTAGTGCTTGAGACCATGAAGCAGGTTGAAAGCCAGCTTGTTATGAGAGACTATGAAGGATTTTAAAAAAAAATTCATTATTATTATAATTGGTTCGCCAGGAGCAGGCAAAGGAACTCAGGCAGAATTATTGGCTGGAAAATTAGATTTATATTATTTTGAAACTGCCAATATTTTAGAAGAAAGCTGGGCTAATGCAGCTAAAGACGATTATGTTGAGGTTAATGGGAAGAAACTCTATTTGCTTGATGAAAAAAAACTTTTTGATGATGGAATCTTATGCAGTCCATTATTTGTTACTTTTATGGTTAAGAAAAAAATCAAAGAATTAGCTGATAAGAATAAGAATATTGTTTTGGCCGGTTCCCCAAGAACTTTATACGAAGGCAAAAAGTTAATGCCATTGATAGTAGATCTTTATGGGACTGAAAATATTTTGGTTTTAGAGCTTGGAATAAGTGATAAAGAGGCAATTTGGCGGAATACCAGACGGAAACTTTGCTCTAGGTGTCGATATCCGGTGCCATTTACTAAAGAAAACCAGAAACTGAAGAAATGTCCAAGATGCGGCGGTGAGCTTATCACTCGAACTTTAGATACAGCCGAAACCATGAAAGTTCGTCTTAAGCAGTATAAAGACAGAACATACCCCCTGTTTGATTATTTTAGAGAAATCGGTATCGCTGTTAAAGAGATTAAGGGTGAGCAATCTATAGATAATGTTCATAAAGATATTTTAGAGGTGGTTCATTCTGTTAAATAGCTACTAAAACAAATTTAACAGGGTAAAAAATGATTAGGATTTATAAAGAAAACGAAATAGAGATATTGCGCCGCGGTGGAAAGATTTTAGCAAAAATAGTAGAGGAATTAAAAAAGAGGGTTAAGCCGGGCATTACTACCAAACATTTAGATGAGGTCGCTGAAGACCTTATTTTAAAGTACGGAGCAGAACCGTCTTTCAAAGGATTTAATAAATATCCTGCCGCTCTTTGTGCTTCTATTAACGAGGAAATTGTTCATGCAGTGCCTAGTGATAGAAGATTAAAACAAGGAGATATCTTGAGCCTGGATTTAGGGGTTAGATTTGAAGGTTATTGCACGGATATGGCAGTTACGATTTCGATTGGAAAGATAGATAGAGAGAAAAAGAAATTAATCAAAGTAACCAAGAAAGCTTTAGAACTCGGAATTAGCCAGGCTAAGCATGGCAATCACTTGGAAGATATTGGTTACGAGATTCAGAAATACGCAGAGAAGCACGGCTTTAATATTGTTCGGGAATTAGCTGGCCATGGAGTAGGCAAAAAAGTTCATGAAGAACCCCAAATTCTTAATTATGGCAACCCTTCGACAAAGCTCAGGGCAAGAAGCCCAAAATTAAAAGCAGGGATGGTTTTAGCTTTAGAGCCAATGTTAACAGTTGGCGATTGGCACATTAAACAAACTAAAGACGGTTGGGGGTATAAAACTGCAGATAATAGCTTATCTTGTCATTTTGAGCATACTATTGTCATTACTAAAAAGGGCCCGGAAATCTTGACAAAGGTTTGATTGAAGCCATTAAGGAATTACTACTAACCGGGATAAACGGATATAAGAGTGGAGGCGATATATCTATAACAATGAGGATCGCCAATATTTTAAAACTATTCTCCACATAGCTTACGTACGTAGCCTATGTGGACGGTTTTAGCTTCAAAAACGGTTTAAAATCGAGTTCATAAATAACCCAAAATATCGAGCTCATAAATAACCC
>Ga0114922_10002743_pt1 | contig 16443 bp, 10 predicted proteins | sample AartaG_FD_100975 | JGI IMG/M metagenome (GOLD analysis project Ga0114922, IMG submission 100975) | Deep subsurface microbial communities from Aarhus Bay to uncover new lineages of life (NeLLi) - Aarhus_00045 metaG | ecosystem: Environmental > Aquatic > Marine > Oceanic > Sediment | place...
CCTACCCAGCACTTCTGTGGGTTGAATCATGACGATATACATATTATCATCAACGGAACCACAATTACCACCCAGAGCCACTTCTCCGGCAGAGTACTGTTTGTAGAAGATGTCAAACCTTGCTCCGCGTGAATCCACAATCTGTTCGTCTATCATTTGCCATCCTGCATTCTCTGTCAACCAATCGGGCAGTGAAGAAATGTTCTCATCATAGGCCACGTAGACACGAGACCCCCAGTTCAAGTTGAATTTCAGAAAATCTGGTGAATCGCCGATCTTATCATCATTTGCAGTCTGAATCCATAGTAAACCTTGCAGGGAGTCAGGAACAGAATTAATCGTGTAATCCCGATCGATGTAATATGTATCCCCGGCCTTAATATGTTTTGTCGAATAGGATTCTTTACTCAAGCTGGCCAACACAGAACCGCTCGCGAAATGGGGTTTGACAAAAGTCAGGTACATATTGTCGTCCATCGAGCCCTGATTTCCTCCAAGAGCCGTCCGACCCCCATTTGCCTCTGTCGAATAGATATTGAATACATTGGATCGTGAGTCAACGATCTGCTCACCCATCGCCTTCCAGCTCGACAGCCAGTCGGGTAACTGGGAGATTTGTTTGTCATACGCCACATAAATAGTGGCATCTCCCCTGAGCTGAAAGGTGATGAAGTTGTCGCCTTCTGATGATTTATCATCATTGGCTGTCAGAATTTGGATACAATCTTCAGTATAGTCGGGGGCCTGACTGATGGTATAGTCTCGATCGACATAACTCTGGCCACCACTTTGTAACAGACTTATATCATAGTTGGCCCTGTTTAAATTACTCAATGTGACTCCCTGAGAAAGTAGATATTTTACCGGATTCTCAGTTGACAGAATGTTGGGCTGACTCGCCTGATCCATTATGTTTGATACGTTGATTTGATAGGCCTTACCCATCTCATGGGGCGTTGTGGTTAAGTGAACCCGTACTAAATTTGAATCGAGAAGGGCCGATTGTACTTTAATATTGTCGCTAATGGTATAATTGGTCTTGATTTCTGCCGTCGTTTTACTCACCGGCTCGGTAAAGACAATATCCATTTGAGTCGTAGAGATCACGTCAATCCTGGCCACTTGTGGCGGAACATTATCCGACGTTCCACCGGAAATCGGCATGGAGTAGCTGAGCCATGTATTGGGTGAAATCGTATTGGCAATCGGGGCTCTGTCTTTCACATTCTGGACACTGACTTCATATCCGATGCCGGGCACATGGGTAGAGGTCTCTAAATTGACACTCATCAACGAAACCGGATCAAGAAAAACATGAATCACCTCGACACTGGGATTGATACTGTAATTCTCACAATTCTCTGCCGAAGTCTTTTCCAATTCTTCACTGAACACCAATTCAAGAAGCTGGGCACCCTTAAACTTAACCGACAACAATTTGGGTCGGGCCGTATCCGGCGGCGTGTATGTGTACTCTTGGGTGATGGGAGATGCGATCATATTGGGTGATGGAGACCGATCCTGAATATCTCTTATTGAAATACTATAACTGACACCGGGCTGATGAGGAGCAGTCTCAAGATGAATTGTCTGCAGGGTGGCCAGCAGATAGGCATGTTTTACCTCCAGACTCGGCTGAATCGTAAAGTTCGCCAAATTCTCAGCATTCGCCCTTGATAGCGGTTCATCGAAAACTATGGCCAACGACATTGGCGTTCTCAGTTGTACGGAAACGAGGTTCGGGGGATCCGTATCGGGTGGTGTGTAATGATATAGGACACTATTCTGAGCACCCATACCATTCGGGGTGAATGCCCTGTCCGTTACATTGGACACCGTAATGGTATAACTGCCAGGATTATGGGAGGCCGTAAACAACCAGATACGGTTTAATGAAGCATCCAACACCGCATTTTGAACCTGAATCGGAGGAACGATCTGATAATTCTCAACTTTCTGGGACTCGACCCCATCGATGGGTTCACTAAACTCGAGCTCGAGATAGCTGTTTGTATGGGATGTCACAGAAACGAGTTCAGGCCCTACCGAGTCTTCGGGAGTCCATGAGTACTGAATCTGACTGTATGGTGCAATAACATTATTCGCTGTAGAAGCGTCTTTCACCCCATTGACAGTCAGGATATATTCTCCGGCAGCATGCTTGGTCGTCTGTAGAATCACCTGTCGATCGGATGTGTTCATAAAGGCAGTCTCTATTGTGATGTTATTGTCAATCACATAATGACTTTTTTCCCGTGCACTTGTTCGATCCAATGATTCATTGAAAGTGACAACCAGCATGACATCGGTATTGAGTTTTGCAGATACGATATACGGGGGGGTAACATCATTCGTCACATAGGAATATTGACGAGTCGTGTTCGGTAAAATGGTGTTTTTCCCACTCGATCCATCTTTAATCCCCTGGAGTGTGATGGCATACGTCCCTGGAGTGTGGGTACTCGTCTGTAGTACGACCTGCGTTCCGGTGAAATCCAGAATCGCACGTTCGACAGTAATGCCATTATTGATTGAATAGTTATTTGTATTCTCTACTGACGTTCGATCTAAAGACTCATTAAAAATGAGCTCAACCATCGTCGGATTCGAAAGTGTGACGGCCAACAATGCGGGGGGAGTCGTATCCGCAGGTAAATACGTATATGTCACCCAACTGTCAGGCGTTATGGTATTTGGCATGGCTGCCATATCTATCACATCATTGACAGTAATCTTGTAAGTCCCCTGCTGATGCTGGCTCGTTTCCAGGAAGACTTCCATCTGGGACTGGCCAATGCTCACCTGCGATATAGAAATACCATTATCGATGGAATAATTCTCTGTTTTCAGAGCCGAATTCCTCTCAAGAGGTTCGCTAAAGTTTAGCTCGACGGTTTGATTCCCATGAAGTTCTGCTCGGATGAGCAAGGGTGCTGTGACATCCTGAGACAAACATGTATAGGTCATTTGATTGTCCGAACCAATCGCATTGGGCGGATCGGCCCGATCCATGACCGACTGGACGATCAGCGTATAATCTCCGGGATGATGCGTTTTGGTCTTCAATAGAACTGTTTTCAGAGAAACATCCAGCGTCGCCTCTTCTATGTCCACATCAGGATAGATCGTGTAATTGCCAATATCCTGGGCAGACTCCTGTTGGAGAGACTCACTAAATACGAGTTTCAAGAATCGATCCCCCCCCTGCAACTCAACAGAGACAAGACGAGGCGGGGTCATATCGATAGCAGGATATTCATAACTCGCCTGTGTCCCAGCCGAAATCGTATTGGGAACGGCCGCCCTGTCCATGATTCCGTTAACCGTCAGGATATATGATTGACCTGACTGATGGTTATTCGTCTCAAGGTAGACCCGGTTAAGAGAGTCCCCAACGAGCGAGACACTCAATATCTCGATAAAGGGACTGATCTGGTAGTGACTCACATTTTCAACGCTCGTTCTGTCCAAAGCTTCATCGAATATAAGTTCCACGAAATTGGAATCATTAAGCTGGGCCTGCAATAAGCGAGGCGGAGAAGTATCCGGGGGATCGTATAAATAATCAACATACGAATTGGCCTCAATCGTATTCGGTGTCTCGGCCAGATCCTTCACACCATTCACGACGATCTGGTAACTTCCTATGGCATGGGGATCCGTTTCCAACAGGACCTTAACCCGTGAGACATCCAGAGTTGCTCTCCGGATATTCACTAAAGGTTCAATGATATAATTGCTGATGTCCTCGGCACTGACTTTGTCGAGGGATTCGCTGAAAGTCAGCCTCAAGAGATCATCACCGGTTAATTCGGCAATCTCAAGGACAGGAGCGACAATGTCCGGTGGCGTGTAAGTGTAGTCGAGTTGACCCGATTCTATGAGATTGGGCGGATCTGCGTCGTCCCCTACACCTGAAACCGTTATCGTATAATCTCCGCCTGTATGCGCTGCTGTCGTTAATACGACTGTCCTGCTATCCATCAGGCTCGCGGAGGAGATCGCTACCGAGGGTGTAATTGTATAGTTGGAAACGATCACCGCCGTAGTAGGATCCAAATCCTCACCGAACTCGATTTGCAGTTCCGTTGTTCCTTGAAGATGGGCAGCTATCAGCGTTGGGGGATTCGTATCCTCTGCGATACAATCATAATTAACCTGTGTATTTGCAGTAATAAAATTGGGGGGTTCCTGGCCATCCTTCACATTGTTAATGGTCAACGTGTATGACTGCCCAGGTGTATGGGAAGCTGTCATGAGATAGACTTTGGTAAATGAATCATCAACAGCCGAACCCGTGATTTCGACCGACGGGGAGATCGTGTAATTGGATATGTTAAGGGCCGAAGTCTGGTTCAAAGGTTTAGTAAATGTAATGATTAAAAAATCACGTAACTTCAGTTCCACCGATGCAACCTCGGGAGCAACTTCATCATTGCCCTGCCATTCATAGGACACCTGGGAATCAGTCTCGATCGTATTGTTCACCAACGCGTTGTCCCGAACATTATTCACAGTAAGTAAAAAAGATCCGTTCATATGTAGCGTCGTGAATAGATGAACAGTCTTTAGATCGGACTGCAGCTCGGCAACCTGAATGACAACACCATTGTTGATTGAATAATTGCTTATAAGTTCTGCCGATGCATTCTCCACAGATTCACTGAATACAACCACGACCCGATCGTTTTGTACACATGTGGCAGATGCGATTGTTGGGGGCTCCTCATCCGCGGCATAAAATGGCACTTCCTCGGAAGGATCACTCTCATTCCCATTATCATCGTAAGCCGTCACTACAAAATAATATGTCGTACCTATGGTGAGGCCTGACACCTCATATTCGGTCACATTCCCCACATCAAACGAGGTGTAATAAACACCTGGCTCTGTACCATAATACACCTTATATCCGGTCAGATCCGACTCTGTATTCGCATTCCAACTGACCTCGACAGTACACGCCTTCAAAGGTGCAGCCAATAATAAACCCATCCCTAAAAATATGATCAAGGATTTCCATCGAATTATCTGTTGTCTATACCGCATTTGATTTGTCCTTATATTTTTGATCAGGTAAAGAATTTGATATCCATTCATGCAAAGGGCATACCATGATTTCTGAGGAATACTTAAGCTATTGTTTAAGCGATACATATAACTACATGAAGTTTGCCCTTCAAAGGACCGAACTCTATATTTCGGCAATTCTTGCCTACTTTTTTCTTGGAACCTTTTTCCTCAATCTTCAATCAACGAATGACATGTTGCAGGTGATTCTTAAAGGCATGGAAAATGGATTGACAATCCATCCATTTCTCGTTATATTTAAATGGCAAATTTCAAAAGAAAAGAGAATCGAATAAAATGAAAATCACATTAGCTCAACTCAATCCTACGATTGGAGATTTTGAGGGTAATCTGAAACTAATCGAAAGGTCAATGACGCAGGCTGCAGGGGATTCTTCCGACCTGATACTCTTTTCCGAATTGATTCTTTCCGGCTACCCTCCCCGGGATCTTCTGGAGAGCACGGCCTTTATCCGGGATTATCAAAATGCCCTGAAACGTGTCGTAGCAATTTCATCAAAATTTTATGGGATAGGTATTCTCTGTGGGAATATTCAACCTACGGGAAAATACTCCGGAAAGGGCCTCTATAATACAGCCGTATTCATCCAAAACGGTAAGATTCTTTTTGAGCAGAAGAAATCTCTCTTGCCTACGTACGACGTGTTTGACGAGGCTCGATATTTTGATCCTGCACCCAGTATCCACATTTTTGATTTTAAGAATCAGCGATTAGGAATCTCGATTTGCGAAGATGCATGGAATGATCCCAGACTCTTCCCCAAAAGGGTATATCCGTTGAACCCAATTGAAGTTCTTGTCGAAAAAGGAGCAACGACTCTTATTAACATTTCGGCCTCACCTTTCGGCATCGGGAAGGAAGAATCCAGGTACCAACTCTTTCGGAACCACGCCCTTCAACATAAAAAAACAGTCATCTTCGTGAATCAAGTCGGGGCCAACGACGAACTCATCTCTGATGGAAACAGCATGGCCTTTGACTGTAATGGCAATCTAATAGTGAAATTTCCAGCCTTTCAAGAACATGTGGAAACCATCGATTTGAATAATCCACCTGTAATCCATGACTTTTTCCCCATGGATGAGGTAGAATCGATTTATAAAGCTATCGTTTTGGGAATCCGTGATTACATGCGGAAATGTGGCTTCCGTGAGGTGGTGCTCGGACTATCGGGTGGTATCGACTCCGCTCTGACATGTTGTCTGGCCGCTCAAGCGATTGGCCCCCAAAACATCCTGGCCGTTTCAATGCCTTCCCCCTATTCATCAAAAACCAGTGGCGAAGATGCACGGATGCTGGCCGATCATTTGAAAATTAAATTCAAAATCATTCCCATCACATCGATCTACCACTCCTATCTGCAATCCCTGAAAGACCATTTTACCGATAAGCCAGAAGACGAAACCGAAGAGAATATCCAGGCACGAATTCGAGGGAATATTCTCATGGCCCTTTCCAATAAGTTCGGTTACCTGACCCTCTCTTCGGGCAACAAGAGTGAACTCTCAGTGGGTTATTGTACTCTGTATGGGGACATGAGTGGTGGACTCAGTGTGTTGGCCGATATTCCTAAAACCATGATTTATAAGCTTACCGAGTATATCAACCGTGAACAGGAGATCATTCCGGGGAGTATTATTGAAAAGCCCCCTTCTCCGGAATTGAAGCCGGACCAGAGGGATGAAGACACACTCCCTCCCTACGTCATTCTCGATCGTGTTCTCAATCTGTATGTCGATGAGGGGCGCTCCAGGGATGAGATCATTGCTGATGGATTCGATGCAGAAACAGTCGATTGGATTATTCATGCAGTGAACAAAAACGAGTACAAACGTAGACAGGCCGCTCCTGGATTGAAAGTCACGACGAAGGCTTTCGGTACGGGAAGACGAATGCCCATCGCCGCTAAAATCGGATAATCCTTTTACTTATTCTTTTTTTCCGGAAAATCACCATCATGACTCAGGGCCACGCGGAATCCGGCATAATCAAATCTCAAATCTTGACGATGGTAGTGCCGGTCGGATACATGACAATAATCTGAACCATAGACCCATGCCCCCCCTCTCATGATTCGTAATTCTCTCGTCTCTTCCAAGTCTTCCCTACCATCGGTTTGTGAATATTGCAAGGGTTTCATGATACTGCTGCACCACTCCCAGGCATTACCAGCCATATCACATAACCCAAAGGGATTGGGAGAGAAGCTGCCAACCGGCGATGTATATTCCCAACGATCCTTGCCCCGAACACCCGCGTAATTGGCTAAATCATGATTCAATTCTCCACTCGCCGTTCCATGCGGGTACTGTTTTTCACCAGCGGCTGCAGCATATTCCCATTCCGCTTCCGTTGGGAGTCTTACTCCTGCCCATTTACAATAGGCAAGCGCATCTTCCCAGGTGATACCAACAACAGGAGATTTCGGTTGATTATAATCTGGATCATCCCAAAAATCGGGTTCCCAGTGTTCTGTCGCCTGAAGAAATAATGCATATTGTTCATTGGTAACCTCATATTGTCCCAGCCAGAATCCTTCGACAGAAACAGGATGTCCCATATTATTCTCTTCACGAGTGTCTCTGGCCATCATGAATTCCCCGCCGGGTATCCAGACCATGATAGACTCATCCTGAGGATTCGTCCACGTATTACCTGAAAATAAACATTTTCCTGAAAGGATAATCATAACCAGTAGTATCACCATTATTCCCAACGAAACAATGACGAGCACTTTTAAAATAATCTTTTGGCAGACCATGTAGAATCTTCCTTCGGAAATTCATATCCAATATATCCGATAATCGAATCATCCCTTATAAAACCATTGTATATAGAATCGTCAACCTCAAACATTATGCTTGCTCCCCAGGCATAAAAAGGAATGTTCGATAATCGACCTGCCTCACTCACGACATTCGCTAATACGCTGCCATTATGCGATCGATCTAACACCAATTTAAAATCAGAGCCGATCACTTGTAAATTTTCTGTTTTTGCGTCCCATGTACCGTTCATATCCACCGGCTTTCGTATTGCTACCCATGGGAGTGTCCCAATCCACTGTCCATTCTTCCATTCCTGTAACCCTATAATAGTATCCCCCTGGACAGTGCCGCTATAATTGATCCTCGCAGGTTCAGTCTCAATATTCAATTCGGTATTGAAAGTCAGCTCTCTTCCTCGTAGATCGATATCGCCGGCGGAGGTGACAGAATAATTGGGCAAAGTTAAATTGTACTTGGCATCCTGAAACTCCTGCTTGATTCGAAAATTCCAATGAACCGCTTTTCCGGTAACATCCGTGGTCCAATGCCAGTCGCCACCAATGGGAGCCGGGATGATCCACAAGAGTAATTTCTTTTTTCTCGCTCTGGGATGATGGATAACAGAATCGGGTTCCCAAACTCCCATGTCGAATGCATGGGATACCACGCGGGTACCGGGTTTCAATTGTTGAAATATGACAGGACGCAAACGAAGGAGAACATCCTGTAGCAAATACATGGTAAGAACCGTAGCATTTTTAAAGTCGAAGTCAAATATATCTCCTAATATGAATTGGACGTTATCAGCCACTCCGGAATTGATTGCACTCTCCTGAGCCTCTTTGATGCGTAGAGGATCAATATCGACTCCGACGCCGTGCACACCAACCTTTTTTGCACCCATGATGAGAATCCTCCCATCGCCACAACCGAGGTCATATAATAGATCATCCCTCGTGACCTTTGCCAGATCCAACATTGCCTCTACGACCTTCGGATGGGAAGGTTCGAATGGTACATCATAAACAGGCGAGTCCTCTTGACCCATGCAGTCATCGCATGTCATGATCAAGAAGAACCAGAACATCAACTTGCATAATATATTCATGGTATATGGGGGCATTGACACGAAGAACCTCCTCTTCAAATCGAAACATTCATCCTTTTTTTCACTTTGACCCAATCAATAAATCCCCATAAGATTGACCAATCAGATCGTTTTTTGAAATTCCAAATTCTTCTATTAAAAATTCCACTCTTTTCTGTTCCATCGAAACATCCATATCTGATCCAATAACGGCCTCAAATTCAATGAAATCTCCCAGGTTTTCGATAATGTCAAAATGAATTCGAACATTTTCCCAAATCCAAATTTCCCGTTTTTTCCTGACGATGACTCGTATTCCGTGTTCATTCTCCAATGTTTTTTTGACCTTCCTGACGTCTTTTAGATGAACAAGTTCATAGAAACTCGGTCTGGGACCCTCGCTATCCTCTCGAAAATATTGAATCAGCTGTGGGACGCCGGAATCTCTCTCTCTGATTTTGAGACGACCGTTATTGACATCGAAATAGGTATCTGTTTGTGTTTCTATTCGATCGAATTGGGCTCCGATTTTTACAAGCGTCTCATCGGTCAGACGCGTTCTTTGATGTCTGGCTTTGATCTCAATGTTTGTCAACGAATCTTCCCCTTTCGATTTATTAGCACGGGTCGTGACCTATCAAACGAGAGGGTTCCAATGGACGACCATAACAGTAAAGACATCCGCCAGGACAGGGATTATACCATCCGATATCCCAGCTCTCTGTGCAACCACATAGTGGTCTTTGCCCCTTTGCCTTCTTCAAAGAAGGATGGAGAAGTTTGGGATGGAGTACGGTAAGAAGTTCACCATCAATGCATCTGGATACAGGAATGCCCGGTACGCAACAGCCCAAAACACCTATGCCGATTTTTTCTGCCTGTTGGAAAATCCATTCGGATTCCTTCTGCCATTGTTCATCAGATAGAGCAATGGGAGCAATGCCATACTTCTTTAACCTATTCATCACTTTGGGATATGATTCCATCCAACTGATTGTGATGTCCCGTACATTTACATTCATAGCTGCTCTGGCAACTCTCACAAAATGGTTCAGGTTTGTATACTCCACTCCATCAGGTAATTTTAAATGAACGATGGGATCAAAACGGACTCGAATCCGTTGGGGATCTCCCACGAACTCTACGAGTTTTGGAAGCATGATGAGGCATTCATCCATAGTGGGTATGTTATATTCAAGAAAGGATCTGCCCATTCCCGAGATGGTAAAATGGAGATAAATTTGATCGTAATTCCGGAGTACTCTCTGCAATTGCCGATGGATCAAAAGATTACGGGGATTCTTGCTCCAAAGTACAATCGAATGAACGCGTTCGGGTGGACATTTCTTCCCCAAGATTTCAATGATCTTCTGCGGAAAGAATCCCAACATTTCTATTCTGCGGCTGGCAGAAATGACTTTTGGTAAAGGGGAACTCATTTTCGATGAATCATAGATGGCTGTTCATGATATTAATCACTAAACTATCAAAAAGATAGCTTAGAAGCAAGTATTTTATTTTTTAAAAAAGTATAAAAAAAAGCCGGGAATGCCCGGCTTTCAAAAACGCTCGATACTCTCAGTCCAAAACACGAGACCATAAAGGAAATGTCTTATTGTATCGTTCAGATTTTGTAGAACCAATAGCACTCTTTTATACGATTCAATTTTTTCTCGACCTCTTTCATTCTGTCCCCGATCTTAAACTGAAGCCCTTCCAGTTTCTCCCGGAGCCGTTCCTCGATATCTTCATCGAGGTCCTCAATATCAAAATCGACATCCGGCGCATCGAGACGGTATATTCCGGGACTATGGATGTGCATTCTCAGACCCCTGTTGAAATTTTTTCTATCTATCAGTCCTTTCATGATATTTATCGAGGACCGGTTTGCATGCTCATCCAGCTCCACCGTCAATTTCTGCTTCCGCTTCTGCCGGACAACAGTGATATCCACCTCATCCCCTTCCTCAAAATCAGAGAGGATGTCTCGAACATCTTGAGGATCTTCCACCTCTTCTTCATCGACAACGACGATGACATCTCCACTCTTCATACCGGCTTCATCCGCAGGACTCTCTTCCTCCACTTCGAGGATGAGGGCACCGCCATCTTCCTCGACTCCAAAATATCCGGCCAGATCTTTATTTAATGCCTGTAGGTGTACGCCCAAATAAGCCCCACCTCCCCGCATGAGGGTGATGATATTTCCATCCCCACCGTAGCTGAAGGCATAGGAGGAACGGAGTTTCCCAACAACCACGTTAATGTCCATCTGTTTGCCATCCCGATTGAGGGTGACTTTTGCCTCTGTCTTCGGTTTGGTTTGTCGAACGGCTTGAACCAGATCATCGGGCTTTCGTATCTTCTCACCATTAAAATATTGGATGATGTCATCTTCTTGAATGCCTGCCTTTTCTGCAGGGCCTCTTTCTTCGACATGGGTGACCAAGATGCCATGGGATACGTCAAAATCTTTTCGATCCTCTCTGGACAATCTTTCGACGGAAACACCGAGATAACCTTTACGAGATTTTCCTGCTGTGGATAGAGTAGTTGCACTAATGAGGAAAAGGGTCAGGAGCCCCCAGGTGACAATTTTCTTAATGGATAAATGTCGTTTCATGATGCCCTCCAATGTTACCTTATCAGCTATTTGTTTAGATCACATTATTAATGACTCTGGGCACCATTAAAAAGTTTTAGAAAAATTGAAATTTTTTAATTATTTTTGAACTTCTTCTGAACCGTCAATTCGTTTTCTACAAAATCAATATACTCTTTAACATTCAGTTTATCATATGATTTGTACTGTAAATAGACAAAATCTCCAACTTCAATATTCGATCCTTCTTCCTCCTTGATGATCCTGGCAACGGCCAGCCTATCCTGAAACTCTACGAGATCAATCTTTCCAACATATACGTTATTCTGATCTATCATGCGATAAACCTTAACCGATTTAGGATCTTCCCTTATACCAACATCCGTATCAATAATAACGTATTCCTGGATGACTCCAACGATCTTTTGAACGCAATAGTGTAATTCTTTTTTGACTCCTATGGGTGTCACATTCTTTGAATGGTAGCAGCCAACAAACAAGACAATAAAAATGAAATAATAATGAAAATTTTTCATCTTACCCTCCGAGGTTATCCAAATCAATTAGAAAAACTCAAATACCATACCAAACAATTGTATTTTTATAAAAAAAATATTTTTACACGTAATAACAAAGATTTAGCCCTACTCGATCCCCATGGTTAATCTGAAAAGTTTGCCGCGACTAGGAAAAAATATCCAAAAAAGAAATGTCCCTCTTTTCATAATGAACCATTGAAATTCATGAAACGAATCATACACCCAACTTTCTTGATCGTTGTGTCAGGATTTTTCAACATTTTTTATTATTCCGTGTATTATAAAAAATCCATTCTTGTTTATTGAAAATTCCTCTTGACTTCGAAAGGATTTTTCAGTATACTCTGTATATATTAATTGACCGGCTGGTCAGTCATTAAAATAAAAGGATGAGAAAATGTCAACGATTGTCGATAAAGAAGAAAAAAGAACCAGGATACTGGAGGCCGCCATCCGACTATTTGCCAGATTGGGTCTGCCGAATACGAAGATGATGGCTATCGCAGAAGCTGCCGGTATCGGAAAAGGTACCATATATGAATACTTCAAGAGCAAAGAGGATCTCTTCTTCGCAGCTTTTAATGCCTATGTGAAGGAAATAGAGGCCAGGATAGCCATGCGTCTGCGTCGTATTGTAGATCCTGTAGAAAAACTCCGGGCCTATTTTACGGCCTGGATCGATATTTGTGAAAGCGAATTCATTGAATTTGCAGATATTATACTGGATTTTTGGGCAGAAGGTCTTAGAAGCCATAAAGACAAGGTCGAGTTTGATCTGAGCAGTATGTACCGTAGATACAGGACGCAAATCGTCCGGATTCTTGATGAAGGTATCCAACAGAAAAAATTCAAACCTGTGGATACGACTATTACCTCTTCTATCATCATCGGAACCCTGGATGGTCTGATGATTCAATGGTTCATGGACCGGGATCTTTATCGGGTCCGCGAAGCCATCGAGCAACTTTCCGGCATCATCATTGACGGCCTAATAGATGACCTGTAATTTTTGAATCTTATATTGACCGGTTGGTCGGTATTATGAAAACATGCTAAATTGAATTGAAAAACATAGGACACGGAGATCACATGCGAGAAAAAATATTAAGAGAGCTCGCCTCTCTTCATTCAGCACATCCTGGCAGGATGCTGGCCATCATATTGATCCTTTCCGTTATTTTCGCAGCACTTTCCATCCAGCTCAAGGTCACGATGCGATGGTCGGATCTTCTTCCCTCCGGGGATAAACGAACTCTCGAATTCAACAAAATCATTGAAGAATTCCGGACAGCCACGAGTATCATCGTCGTCGTTCAGGGTGATGAGGAACGGATCAAGCAATTCGCCGATACTCTGGTGCCACGTCTTCTTACAGCCACAGACAGCAGGAATGAGACATCCCCTAAAAAATTAATTCAGCGAGTGGATTTCAAGACAGACGTCGATTTTATGCGGAAGCACGGTTTCTTACTAATCAAGGAAGACGATCTGAAAAATATGAAGCGTATTTTCACGGATCCCAATCTCACGGGCCTTTTGACTCACATGAATGACTCCATGGAAAAAGAATATATTGGGAAGGACGAATCCATATCAACCCGGGAGAAGGAGGACCAGGCCGTATTGTTCCTCGACGGCATTCAGGATCTCACCTCTAAATTAAGGATGACTGCCCGTAAAGGGGAAATACCAAAAAGCTTTATCCTTGAGACTGCTGATAAATTGCTGCTGGGCGAATCCTATTTCCTTTCATACGACAAAACAACCCTCATTCTGAACGCCATCCCAACTTTCTCGGTAACCGACATCGATATACTCGTGCACGGTACCGAAGTCATCCAGGAGATTGTTGACGATCTCCTGATAGCGTTTCCCGATATACAAGCCGGTTTGACAGGCATGATCCCCGTGAGTCATGATGAGATGGTCTATTCCGAGAGGAGTCTCGGCTACACCTCTGTGATCGCCCTCATTGCCATCCTCATCCTCCTCATCATCTCTCTGAGAATGTGGGTCGCACCGGTCTTTGCCATTGTCAATCTGCTCATCGGGATTCTCTGGGCCATTGGCCTCACAGCGCTCCTCGTGGGGCAGCTCAACATTATGACCCAGATGATGGGAGTCATTCTTCTGGGCCTGGGCATCGATTTCTCCATTCATCTCATTTCCGGTTTCACCGAAAGACGCGCAGCCGGTGACTCAATCCACCTTGCCATGGAGGACACTTTTCTGAAAAGCGGAAAGGGTATTATAACAGGTGCACTGACCACGGCCTTCGCGTTTATCACGATGATCATCAGCAGTTCCAGGGGCATGAAAGAGATGGGCATTGTGACCGGCACAGGCCTACTGGCCATTCTCATAGCAACATTCCTCGTATTGCCGATCTTTCTGGTCTTTCGAGAACGACTCATCGATAAAAAACGTGAACAAAATCCTGAAATTGAGAAATTCGTACAGCGGGATATCTCCTTTCGTTTTCTGGGACATACGGGAGAATGGCTGCATCGCCACTACGCATTTACGATCCTTGCCTCAATCGTCTTCACCATTCTTTTAGCCTGGTCCGCATCCCACATCACCTTCGATCAAAATTACATGAACATGGAACCAGAGGGATTAACCTCCATCGCACTTCAGGATACAGTCCTGAATAAATTCGATCTGAGCATGGATTATGCCCTCGTCTCCACAGATAATGTGGATGATTCCCGGCAGATAGCCAGTACCTACAGGGACATGGGTTCTGTGGCTCTGACCGAGGACATCTCCCTCTATCTCCCCTCCATCGATGAGCAGAAAAAACGAAAGATACATATTGATGAGATCCGACACTCAATCCAATCAGCACAGATCCGATCCTCGTTACATCCTCGTGAACTATCCGTCCTGATCCGAGAGGTGCAACGGCTGGAAATGAATATTATGGAAATGCAGGATATGGCCTATCTGGGTGGACAGGATAAGGTCGATAATAAATGTAAGGAAATCATCGGCGATCCGGATCTTCAAGAATCGGAAAATCTCTTCCAGGATCTACTGATTGCCCTCAAGGAAAATGCCTCCACAGCCGTCAGAGGATTGTCCCATTTCCAGAGTCTTTTTGGTGCCTATTTTAAAACGTCGGTTCTCCGGATGTGCTCTACAGATCCCATCCGACTGGAGGATCTTCCCGAATCCATATTAGATCGTTACAGCAATCGAACCCGGGATCGATTTTTGGTAACGGTTTATCCGTCCGGTAACATCTGGCAGGATGCCGATTTTCTTCACCGGTTTGCCGACGACCTGGAGAGGGTAACAGACCGGGCCACGGGCATGCCTCCCGTGTTCAGGGCACTCATCGAAATCATCGGCCGTGATGGCCGGAACGCCATGGGATTGACTCTGATCATCGTATTTCTTCTCCTGTGGCTCGATTTCCGCAATCCCAAACATGCCCTCATGGCCATGATTCCCCTGGCTGCCGGTGCGCTCTGGATGGTTGGCTTCATGAACCTGACCGGACAGCAATTTACTGTCATGAACGTCATGGGCCTGCCCATGATCATTGGTATCGGTATCGATGATGGTGTGCATATCGTGCACCGCTGGATTGCCGAAGGTAAAGGCCGAATCGGAACGGTCTTTGCCAGTACCGGCAAGGCGATCCTGCTCACCACATTGACAACCATGCTGGCCTTCGGATCTCTCATCTTTTCAATCTGGCGGGGATTCGGTCAACTCGGAGGTGCTCTCTTTGTTGGTGTAGCCGCATGTTTCTTAACAACGGTGCTGATTCTTTCCGGAATTCTGGGTTTTGTAGAGAGAAAAAAATCTTAGATATGAATTATCATATATATGGACTGATACTCGTTCACATTCGAACAAAGGCAGGGCTCATCATCTCACTCTTTATGGCATTCTGTGGCCTCTTCGCCCTGCTGATTCATACCTATTTCCTTCGAAAAGGACACCCTGAATTTAATGTCCCAATTTCAAAATACATTTTGGTATTAACGGGATTCGTGTCTCTTATTCAGGCTGGGTTGACCATTTATTTATTGATATAATCCGTTCTATCCTTACAATCCGCGTTCTATTTCTCCCGGCAGTTAACGAACCCTAATGTTCAGGACTAAACATAGACATTTTTTCACTGTTCACTGTTCACCGTTCACCATTTTTTCACCGATTACTGATCACCGATTACCTTCTTTGGTCTTGTCCTGATATAGGTTGACACATTTGAAGAGTTATCCACAATGAAAGGAGGTCACCCTATGTCAGGAAATCGTATTTATTATCGTTATAGTACTGCTTTCAAACAAAAAGTAATTTCAGAAATTGAATCTGGCCAATTAACTGTTGCACAA
>Ga0114922_10002744_pt1 | contig 16443 bp, 11 predicted proteins | sample AartaG_FD_100975 | JGI IMG/M metagenome (GOLD analysis project Ga0114922, IMG submission 100975) | Deep subsurface microbial communities from Aarhus Bay to uncover new lineages of life (NeLLi) - Aarhus_00045 metaG | ecosystem: Environmental > Aquatic > Marine > Oceanic > Sediment | place...
CAGGCCGAGAAACAGTTCGAAAAGATATGCAGTTACCTGGAACTGGATAAGAAGCAGAAGAAAAAAGCCCGCAAACTGTTTGATGATATGCAGAAGAAGACGGAAAAAGTTGCTCGTGAGATGCGCGAAGGCAAGCTCGACCAGACCGAGGCCAGCAAAGAGAGGATAAAGATATATTTGAATTATCGTGAGAAGTTCAGAGCCCTTCTTAGTAAAGAGCAGAATGAGAAATACGAGAAATTGCGGGAGAGTGGATTGAGATCAGGCAGATGAGATACGTTAAGAAATTTTTTCGAAAGTTCAGCCTTCTTACAAGGAGGATTAATGGATAAAAAAGTTAAAAGTAAATCCGGAACGACACATTTCTCAATGTCGAGATTTGTTATAAAATCTTTTTACATATTGTGTTTTCTAACTTTTGCCTGCAGGATAGGCGACTCGTTTTCGCAGGTGAATTTCGACTCCAAACAGAGCAAATTTTTGAAACAGGACATTAAGGGCTATGTCCGTGATACGGAAACCAATGAAGCTCTGCCGTTTGCAAATGTTCTGCTCAAGGGAACCTCTCTGGGGGCGGCTACTAATACCGATGGGTACTTCGTGATAGTCAATGCCCCTGTAGGTAAATGTACTCTCCAGGTCAAATATATTGGATTTGCCACCAAAGAAGTCGAGATTGAGAACGGTATAGGCGAGGACAAAACGATCGACATAGAAATGGAAAGGGTGGTGATTGAGCTCGATGGAATTACGGTTGAAGGTGAAGTTCAGACTGTGGATGTGTCCGAAAATGTAAGCCAGGTAGTTATGGCTCCCCAGGAACTTCTTGTTTTACCCAATATCGGCGAAGTGGATATCTTCCGGTCCCTTCAGTTATTGCCCGGAATCAGCGGGGTCAGTGACGGGTCTTCGGGCCTCTATGTGCGGGGAGGAACACCGGATCAGAATCTTATTCTGTTCGACGGCATGACTATCTACCACGTGGATCATTTCTTCGGTATGTTCAGCGCGTTCAACGCAGATGCTATCAAAGATATCAGAGTGTACAAGGGCGGATATCCTGCGGAGTTCGGGGGCAGGATATCCAGCGTGGTCAATCTCACCGGCAAGACCGGGGACGCCTATGATACCCGGTATGGAGCGGGAATTAACCTTCTCAGCGCCAACGGCACCCTGGAATTCCCCCTGTCCGACAAGGGAACTTTCCTGTTTTCCGCACGCCGCTCGTATACCGATATAGTCAAAAGTTCCCTTTATAATTCATTGTTCGATTTCATGACCGGAGACCAGAATTCTTCTCAACCCAATTTCAATGTCGGCGGCATGAATATGAACAGGCCTGGAGGCAGAGGTGGAAGAAACATAGCCATGGTCGACGAAAACCCCGATTTCTATTTCTACGATATTAATACCAAAGTCACCTTGAATCCAACTACAAAAGATATTTTAACTTTTAGTCTATACAGGGGGAAAGACAATCTGGACCAGTCCCAGGAGCTGGGCGGCAGTCAGTTCGGGTTCAGGGGCCAAGGCGGTTCCTCTTTTTTTGCCAATGAGGGCTTGACCCGTCTGAGAGAGGAATATACCACCTGGGGCAATACCGGTATCAGTGCCAAGTGGTCACGCAAGATTCACGACCGGTTCTACTCGAATTTCCTGATCTCCTATTCCTCATATTTCAGCACCTATGACCGCAACCAGGGTTTCACCACGGACCCGACCGCAACTGATGACAGCTTGAACTTTTTCCGCGGTAACAGAAGTGCTTCCGAGGAAGACAACGAAGTCGAGGACTTTACCGTTCGCCTGGATAACGAATTGCACTTGACCAGTGCTCATGACCTGAAAATCGGACTGGGTCTTTCCAGTTTCAATTCCAACTACTTAGCCACGATGAATGATTCGATCAATCTGGTGAGTCGTGGAGCCGAAGCTAATCAGGGCTTTCTCTATATACAGGATTTATGGGAAATCACCCCTGTATGCGAGCTGACCGTTGGCGTGCGGGGAAATTATTATAGCAAGACCGGATCGAGCTATCTGGAACCCCGGGCTGCGTTGATCTATTACCTCACGGAAAATGTCAAGCTGAAAGGCGCCTGGGGGCAGTACCATCAGTTCATCAACCGGATAACCAATGAGAACGTCCTGGAGGGAAGCAGGGATTTCTGGATCCTGGCGGATGAAGAGCTCCAGCCGAACTTCGCGGAGCACTATATAGGGGGAGTGAGCTACGAGAACAGTGATTATCTGTTTGATGTCGAGGGCTATTACAATGACCTGAATAATCTGGTCGAGTACACTCGAAGGGTGGTACGGCGCAACGTGTTGGACCTGTCAAGAACCAGGGGCTTTTTCCAGGGAACGGGTCTTGCCAAAGGCCTCGAGTTCCTTCTCCAGAAAAAGACGGGCAAACTTACAGGCTGGCTTGGATACAGCCTGGCTAAAGTGGAGTATGATTTCCCGGAGCTTAACAGCGGAGAGCCGTTTCCTGCTACGCATGACAGAACCCATGAGATTAATTTCGTGGGGATATATTCCATCGGGAACTGGGACCTTTCGGCAACCTGGGTCTATGCCACCGGCAAGCCGTACACAGCTCCGGAGAGCCAGTATTACATAGAATTGCTGGATGGGAACTCGCAGAGCTACATACATGTAAGCGATAAAAACACTTATCGCCTTCCTGCTTACCATCGGCTCGATGCAAGCATCTCACGCAGCTTCTACACTGATTCTAATAAATTCGTACTCGGTTTTTCGATTTTCAACCTGTATAACAATAAAAACATCTGGTACCGCCAGTATGACCTGGACACGCAGCCAATAACCGTGACCGATGTCAAAATGCTGGGGGCCACGCCGACTGTTTATCTGCAGGTTTATTCCAGATAAAGAGAGGGAATTATGAAAAAATATATTTCAGCAATAGTGCTAATAATCGTCTTAATAGCTGCAGCATGCACCGAAGAAACTCTTTTTGTGCCGGAATCGGACCTGGTAGTAGTCCGGGCTTACCTATACGCCAATGAACCGGTCACCGAAATCCAGTTGACATCCACAGTCGGGTTGGGCAGCGAGGATTCGCTCGGGCCGCCGATCAGTGACGCGGATGTGAAGCTTTTCAAGGACGGAGTTACCTATCAGCTCGTGCCGACATTCGGCCGCGAGGGATACTACAATTATCCGGGAACCGATCTGTCAGTGAACACCGGGGATGAGTTTAAAATCGAGGTGGCATACTTCGGTAAGCTGGCCGGCGCAGAGACGGTTGTACCTCCCGCTCCGGTGGGTGTTCAAATGACACTAGATGAGCTGGTGGTTCAGGATTTTTCAATGGGAGGCTTCGGATTCAGAAGACGCTTTATGGTTGAAGATACAAACGCGGTAAAAGTGACCTGGCTGAACGAGGAAAACGTCTCATATTATGTGACCCTTGAAAACGTGGAGACCGACCCTCAACAGATCGAAACAGGCATGCCTTTCTTCCGGCCCGGCAGAATCATCTCGATACCGATCACTGGCGATGAATATATAATCAGCCTGTTCAGCGTTACCCACTACGGTCGGCATAAAGCGAAAGTGTACCGGGTCAACCAGGAATACGTGGACCTGTATTCTACAAGGCAGCAGGATACCAGGGATTTGAACGAACCGCTGAGTAATATTGTCAATGGCCTGGGTGTTTTTACTGCATTCAACAGCGCCAATGCCTTCTTTGATGTCGTGCATGAATGAGGCAAGAGTTCGTTTCACCCGGATAACCGGGCACTATCTGGGCCGCCTGGATTTAATCCCGGCGGATCTGCTGCGGGACTGTTTATTTTAGACTAATTCTCACACAGGAATGCCCGTGTGCTGATCCATTTAGAAAAACCATGTCAGTAAGCTTAAGCTAATAACCTTTAAACAGGAACTTGTAATGCTGAAAAGGCAATTCATCCCGCGCAACGTGCCAAGACTTTTTATCGCCTTACTTATTGTTTCATCTGCATGCAGTGATGATGACAACCTGCCTACGGGTTCAGATGCAACCAGTATTATCGAGCTGTCTTTTAGCGGCCTGAAACCTCTTAATACCGGATTGAATTATCAGGCCTGGGTGATCGAGTATTATAGCGGCTATTTTTATGGACATCCATTGGAAATTTTCAATGTCAATGAGAACGGCCAAATGGTTGATGTGTCGGGAGACTCCCTGCTGGCTGGAGAGTTTGAGGTTAATATCGCGGCTGAAAATATCTCTGGCTTCGCAATAAGCATCGAACCTCTGGATGTGATGGCTACAACTCCCTCATACTCGATTATTCTGGGTGGAGTAGTGTCTGAGGGCCAGGCTGTTCTCACAGTCGAGGATGAGCTGGGAATAGGAGTCAGCTTCGAGGACGCCACAGGGAAATACATACTCGCTACCCCCACGGACAATATCGATACCAACGAAAGGAGCGGTATCTGGTTCATGGACCTGACAACAGGGGTCTCCCTAAAAGGCCTCGACCTGCCTGAACTCCCTGCAGGCTGGGATTACGAGGGATGGGTGATATTGGACGATACTCCCATATCAACAGGCAAGTTTAGCCAGTTTACTACCGCGGATGAATCGGCTAATTACAGTGGGACCGTGGCAGGTCCACCTTTTCCCGGGGAGGATTTCCTTCAAAACGCGCCGGAAGGGCTGAGCTTCCCTTTAGATCTTGCCGGGGCTTCCGTGATGATTACTATCGAGCCATGGAACGAGTACGACGATAACGAGGAAGAGCCGTTTGTAAAAGTCCTGGTTGCCGATATACCACCAGATGCAGCGGATCATATTACCTATGATATGAGCGCCAGCAACGACCCCTTGCCCACAGGAACAGCCACTTTGAAATAGCCTGAATCAAAACGGTTCAGGTTGAATTGCAATGCGCACTGGTGGACATTGCTTTGCCGGTGATGCTCGTATTGCCTCTTGGGAGGCTATTTCAAGTAGGTAAGCTTTGCGTCGAGCTCTTTCTGGAATTACAATAATAGGAATTATTCTATGTTAGCTTATGTCAGTTTAAAATAGAGGTCTCGTACTTCGGAAAACTGGCGACTGCCCAAACCGTGGTTCCACCATTACCGGTGGGTGTGAGCATTTACCCGGAGGAACTGGTTGTTCGGAGTTTTTCTTTTGATGGTGGAGGCTGGGGTTTCAGAAGACAATTTTTCGAAGACGATACCACGGCCTTGAAAGTAACCTGGCTCAATGAGGACGGCTCAACATTCTACGTGACTCTGGACAACCTGGAACCCGATCCCCGGTCCATTACAACCGGATTACCTTTTGCGCGTCCCGGCAGAATCATATCAGTCCCTATCATGGGTGATGAGTACCGGATTACCCGGATAAATGTAACCCACCTCGGCCTTCACCGGGTAAAGCTCTACCGGGTCAATCAGGAATATGCAGACCTCTACAGATCGCGAAACCAGGATTCAAGGGACCTGAACGAGCCATTAACCAATATTGCAAACGGCCTTGGAGTATTCACCGCATTCAACAGCGACAGTGTCTTTTTCCGTGTTGTGCAGGAATGAGCCTCCGTTTTGATATGCTTGAAAATGAAATAATTCCCCTCGGGCGATTCGCCTCTTCAACCCTGCCGTGCTCTGCTCAAATTACTGTAATAGTAGTCCTCAAAATAGAATCCGGATTGAGAAAAGTCTGTTACTGGAAGTTATGATCGAATAATCTTTGTAGTTTAAAAGCTCAGACCACGGCAAAAGCTGCCTTTTTGATAATAGATTTTCCTTTCCTTCTGCCGACATTTGGAAATCATTATTGACCTCCCAGTGCTAATTGGTTATCAATAAGTGATATAATTTTGGCCGGTATTAAACCGGATGAAACACAACTATTACTGGAGGAAAACATCCGGGCGGATGGTTTCTCTCCGGCTGCCCGGTTTCTTGTTTGGCAAAACCAGGCAAAGATGCGAATATGATATCCGGTATCCAGTCCAGCGGTTTAGCAAGGCATTATCGGCAAGGCCTGGCGGGAATCTGTTTTCTGGCCTTCCCGTTTGTCTCTCTTCAGGCCTGGGACCGCGGTACAGTGGCTTACGGGGGAGGCGACAGCGTAGTTATCGAGCCGGTTATGCCGGAAGCCAAAACTCACCTGATCGGACGAACGCCTGGTGGTCCCACGCTCAGGCTTTCGATCAAAAGTTCTCGCAGTGATGCTGTCAACGGGGCTTTCTTGTATGCTGGAATAACTGATTTTACCGGCAGGGGGATTGAGGATTTCACACAGAATATAAACCTTCGCCCAGGAGAGGAAAAATTTGTAGAGTTCAAGGCCAAAGTTTTGACAGAAAGGCCCGGATTTTATGATGTCCGGGTTTTTCTTTTCAACCACGGCCGTGAACTCGCAAAAAAGGAGTTCTCTTTTGGCTATGAGGTGGAAAGCCTGCCGGTCAGGGTTTACCGCGCCGATGATTTTGATCAATTCTGGAAAGCGACACTGGATAGTCTCGCCGAAGTCGATCTTTCCCCGAGAGTGCAGAAAGATACCGCGCTTTCAAGTGATATGGTTGATGTCTTCCGGGTTAGTTTTGCAAGCCTGTACAATGTGCGCGTGTACGGCTGGTATACAGTTCCCCGCTGGAAACCGGGACCGCATGCCGCCCTGGCTATTTATCCCGGGTACAGTTCGGGTCGCATTTCGCCTGCAACAGCGCTCTGTCGTGAAGGATACGCCACCCTGGCAATCCAGGTCAGGGGCTACGAGGTCGACCAGCAGTCATACCCGGAGGACAACCGAAGATACATGACAATCGGCGTGGAGAGCCCGGAGAGCTACGTTTACCGTGAAATTATCTGTCACTGCCTGCGGGCTATCGATTTTCTGGCCGCCAGGCCCGAGGTCGATCCTGAGAAAATCGGCGCGGTGGGGGGAAGCCAGGGCGGAGGCCTCTCGCTTCTGGTTGCAGGGCTTGACCGAAGGCTCAGGATGGCAGCAGCCAGCGTACCGTTTCTCACCGATTTCCCCCGTTCGCTGACCATGACCGGTAACCCATATCGGGAACTGGTGCGCTATATTGAAAGCCACCCGGAAAGCCGTGAGTGGGTGATGCGCACCGTGAGCTATTTTGACGTGCTGAACCTCGCTGAAAAGATAACCGTACCGGTGATTGTTTCAATCGGCCTGTTCGACAGAACCTGCCCTGCACCTTCGATCTACGGGATGTACCTCAAACTGGCATCATCGGACAAAAGAGTGGAAATTTATCCCTATTTTGACCACCACGAGGTCAATAAAAAGTTCGGCCCTGTCCGTGGAAAGTGGATTAGAGAGCACCTTACGCCAGTGGAAAGCGGAAACTGAATCTATAACGAATCGAATAAATATTAAACCTGGAGCAAGATTGATGGATCAGATCTTACATTATGAGTTTCTCGGCCAGGAGATTTACCGCTTCGGCGTTGCGTTTCTGATTGTCCTGGCCTCGCTGGTCTTGCGGAAAATCTTCGACAAGCTGATTTCGAAAAAACTTCACCAATGGGCAGCGAAAACCCATTTCCTCTACGACGACATCCTTATTTCCTCGCTCAGTCCGCCGGTAAGCGCGCTCATTTTCAGTATGGGTATTTTCTTTGCCCTGTTCGTCTTTGATCTGCCTCGCGAGCCTTACGATTGGCCGAGGTGGATCACCCAGGCCTACCGCGTGACCATCTCCCTGATCGCAGTCTGGGCAGCCTATCGCCTTTGTGAACTGATAACGGAAATTTCGAAAAATTTCCTCTCCAGACAGGATACCGATCTGGCCGACCATTTCACCCCCCTGGTTCGCCAGTCTTTGCGGATTACTGTGCTGCTGGTGGGCGGCATCCTGATCGTGCAGAATCTCGGCTACTCGGTGACCAGTTTGGTCGCCGGCCTGGGAATCGGCGGTCTGGCTATTGCGCTGGCGGCCCAGGACACAGTGGCCAACCTTTTCGGTACGGTGGTGATGTTCACGGACAAGCCGTTCAAGATCGGCGACTGGATCAAGTTCGGGGAGGTGGACGGGTTTGTCGAACAGTTCGGCTTTCGCTCGGTGAAAGTTCGCACATGGGCCAACACCCTGCTTTACATTCCCAACAAAATGATCACCAGCGAGGTAATCGAGAACTGTTCCAGCATGAAAAAACGCCGGGTTAAAATGACTATCGGCATCCAGTACGACAGCCCACCCGACAAGGTGCGTGAGCTGGTGCGCCGGATAGAGGAGATGCTGAAAAGCGATCCCGATGTCAACCAGGAATACATGCTGGTGCGATTTACTGATTTCGGACCGAGTTCGCTCGATATTTTCATATACTATTTCACAAATAGCACGGCCTGGGCGGAATACCTCGACGTTCGCCAGAGAATCAACCTTCGGATGATGGATATGGTCCACGAACTGGGCCTCAGTTTTGCCTTTCCCAGTCATAGCTTGTATTTCGGCAATACTCTGGCTGTGGAGAACCGAAAGACAGATCATCCCGGCGGTCATCCGGTTGAGGGAGCATGACCAGGCTTTTTCTTTTGTAGAAAGCTGTACGCCCAATGCGAATACTCACACTCGACTGCGGCACATCGCGTATCAAGGCCGGAGTTTTCCAGATACCGACAGAGCAGCCGGTCAGAGGGAAGCTGCATTCAGCAGTTAAGGCCCCGGTGCGCCTGTGGATCGAGAAAACCGACGGCCCGGCCACTGAGGGCACTCTGGCCTTGCGCGATCACAGCCACCTCGATGTGGACATGTATATCAAGCGGGTGATGACCCTTCTGAGCCGGGTCACAGAGGAATTGAAAGAGGACGGCCTTTCTGTTGACGCTCTCTGCCCCGCATTCTGCTGTCCTGCGCTTGTTGCGCTCGATGAACACCTTCGGCCTATGTACCCTGCCCTTAGCCACCTTCACCGGGCATGTCAGCCACAGGCCGAGGAACTGGCGAACACAATCGGCAGAGAGCGCTGGCTGCACACTGCCGGCAACCTCCCGTTTCCAGGAGGTATTTCAGCCAGTTCGCTCCACTGGCTGACCGCCAGGCATCCGCACGTGGTAGCCAATGCGGCCCACTGGGTTCATCTTCACTCCCTGCTGCTCTACGAGCTTACAGGCAAGCTGGTTACAGACCCGACCCAGGCGGCATATACCGGAGCTTACGACGTCTTGAACGCCGGAGGGTGGCTCGATGACGAGTGGCTAAAACTGATCGGCCTGCGGCGAGAGCAGCTTGCTGAAATCCTGCCCTCTGCCTCGATAGCAGGCAATCTCAAGGCCAGCGCAGCCAGGAAAATCGGCCTTCCCCGCGGCCTTCCTGTAATAACCGGCGGGGCTGACATCCCCATTGCGCTTCTTGCCGCCGAGGAACTTCTTCCCGGATGCTTCCTGAACATGAGCGGCACAACGGAAATCGTGGCCGCCTCCCGCAAGGGCAGCATCGAGCCGGGAGAAAATTACCTTCTGCGCCCCCATGTGGTTCCCGGCAGTTGGGTAGTGGTAAAAGTGAGTCCGATCGGCGGAGAACTCCTTTTCTGGTTTCACGATCGGTATTGCAGGGAAATGTCGCCGGGGCGGTTCTGGGACGGGGTGTTACGGCTGGATGATAGGGTGGAACAGATTATCGAAGACCAGAAACTGGCAGTCGAAGGCGAGGAAAACCTTGAATTTATCCCTTACCTTTTCGGGGACAGACATAGCCTTCAGCCCAGGAAAGCCGCCTTTATCGGACTTACGGCCGAGACCACACGGGAAGACATGCTCTGCGCAGTGCTGGCTGCATACCGGCTGTGTCTCCGTGAAGCCGTCAGGGAGGTCTCCGCTGCAGTGGGCAGGCCGCCGTACCGGGTTGTCACCTCAGGTGGTTACGATATAAGCTCACTGGGTTTCCACCGGCGTTCAGCGCTCAATCGTTCGACTCTCACCCCCCTGGAGACAGCAGTTATCCGCGGCGCAGCAGTGCTGGCTGCTACCACATTGGAAAAGGCTTGAGCAATCCGCTGCTCACACCCCGAACGCCCAGGTCGGCATTTCCATCCGGGCACCCTTAGTGGGATCAACAATCTGATTAATTTTCAGGTCGCCCACCAGGTTCACAAGCATCCGAGCATCCCTGGGCTTGCGTCCGGTCACCGCCTCGACCAGATTGACCATGTCGTCAGTGGCCTGCCAGGCGGCTTCTGTCAGATCCTCCTGGGCACTCAGCGTGGCAACAAATTCCCGGCGCATGATAACCGGCCGGTCCGATAATTTCTCCGGCAATTTGCGGAAACGCACCAGCACCTCGGCGTCGGTTTCGATACCCTGCCCGGCAATCTCGCCGTCTCCCTGAAGGGCATGGGTATCGCCCATGCCTACAAGCGCCCCGGGAACCTGGGTGGTGAGCACGAGTGTGCTGCCTGCGCGCACCTCTTTGCAGTCCAGGTTGCCGCCTGTGTCGGCTGGCCTCTTTGTATCCATCTCACCTTCGGCTGGTGCAATCCCCACCCCGCCGATCATTGGACTCAACTGCAGGCGCAGCTTATCGTCGAAAATCGCATACCCGTCGGCCAGTTCGAATATCCGTCCTCCGGCATAACCCCAGTCGCCAACCCTGATCTCCAGCAGGTCAATCGCCAGAGGGTCACCCGGCTCGATTCCCTCCACATATACCGGACCGGTCTGCGGATTGACCTTGTCTCCCTCGCGCGCTTTACGGAAAGTACCATCTCTGGTCACCAGGCCAGGCAGCCCGTGCTGGAGTTCCATAATCACGATCTCTGTTAATTTTACTCTGTAATTGGGTTCGAGCCCGGCGTGCCAGAGGGTGAAATGTTTTTCACTTCCTAAACGCCTTACCCCGGTTGTAGGACTTTCTCCCAGAAACAGGTTCGAACCCAACCAGCCACTGGCACATAGAGGGGCGCTATTTCCTGACAAATCCCCGGCCTGGCAGCCAGTAGCTGTGGCTGCCGCTCCGAAAGCGAAACATTTGAAAAACGTGCTACGGTCCATTGCGCTCTCCTTTGCATGGTGATCTGGAACATTTTCTGTTTCCGGGATGGGAAAAGAGGATTTTCTCTAATGTTTGCACTAAATAATCAATACCAGTCCGTGTCAAGCTTTATCGCCCCCCTTCTCCCTCTTTCCGCATAAATAAGCAGAGGCCCCTTGATAAGGAACCTCGGCTAATCTCTGGCTATGCAAGCCCTGCCCTTACGATTAAAATATTTCTGAAATATTATCTCGCATCGGTTTGTATCTACTGGGGCAGCGGATCCACCACGTCGCGGCGCAGCTCGAAACGGGGGCCCAGCATGTCAGGCTCGAGCTGCACGGCCTCTTGAAACAGTTTTTCAGCCTTGGCGACATTGCCCTCCTTTTTCTCAACAAGAGCCAGAAGGTAACGAGCCTGGGCGCGGTGGCGTCTGTAGCGGCGGTTCATCTGGCTCAGCGCGAAATTTCTCATCGATTGGAGCATTTTCCGGGCCCCTTCATGCCGTCCAAGCCGGTCCAGGGAAAGCGCCATGTAAAAATTCTCGCTGTTCCAGCTGTCCCGGTCGCCGGAGAGCTGGTCCCAGCCCACGATAGATTTTTCGAAAGATTCTTTCGCCTGCGCCTTGTCTCCTGATTTTTCCAGTACCTTTCCGAGATAATAATACAGCCTCGGAGCGCTCTGGAACTCGAAATCATCAGCACCGAGCGAGCCGGGCGGGAACAGTGCAAGCTCGATCTGGCGCAGGGCCTGGTTGTATTCCCCCTTTTGATAGGCCCTGGCCCCCAGGCCGTAACGCATGAAACGGTACTTGTCACGCAGGCCGTAATCACGGTGGCGCTGGGCGAATTCATGGGAACTGATCAGGCTGTCTACCGCAGAATAGTCGCCCTTGACCAGGTTGGCATTAATCAGGCCTTCGATAATATAGTCATCCTTTGGAGAGCGTTCGAGCGCTCGCCTTAGCAGGGCCACCTGCTGGTCGAAATACCCCTCCCTTGAATAAAGATAGCTCAGGTCGGTAAAAGTGCGGACATGATCCGGATTCAACTTGATTGCTGCTTCCAGGTGCTCTGCGGCTTTATCCATTCCATCGCCGTTTTCATAGTATGCAATACCCAGGGTGCGGCGCAGGCTGAACATATCGGGAGCTGCTTGGGCACCTCTTTCCCAGTGGTAAATCGCTTCCTCTCTTCGGCCCAGGTGGTAAAGCAGGCAGCCCAGGTGGAAACGGGCTGTTGGATCGCCGGGATCGAAAACCAGCGCCTGGGCAAGGGGTTCTACGCTCTCAGGCCTGAAAGGAAGCCGGTCGAGATTGCCTATCGAGTTACGACCCTTGCGATAATATCCGGCGGCCTGTCCGAGCCTGCCCAGAACTTTCAGGCAATATGCCTTGGTATAATAGAAAATCGGCGGGGTGCCGTAGGGGTCCTGGTTGTTTTTTTCTACCAGCGTAAGCACGTCGAGCGCCTCCTCGAAGCGTGCGAGGTGTCGATAATCCGCCGCCAGTTCGAGGGCTTCCTGGCTCTGACCTCCGAGAAGAGCGAGCAGTGCATGGCGATCCCCGCTATCGCGGCTCAGGAATACGCGCTCGGCGGCTGCCCAGCGGTTAGTGGGATCAATCTCTTCAACTTCTTCGATCTGCGCCAGGGCATCTTGAGTACGGCCCTTGAGGCGGTATGTTAAGGCGAGCAGATTACGCGCGGAAAGGTTGTAGCCATTGACCCTGGCAGCTTCGAAAAAGTGCCGTTCGGCAGCGGCCAGGTCCGCCTGAAACCAGGCGATTCTGCCCAGCATGTATTCACGCAATGAGTAAAACAAACCGGTGCGCGAGATGTAATAAAGGTTGCGCTCGGCGCTGAGTGTGTCTCCCAGCTCCATCCGGGTCAGGGCCAGATAATAATAAGCCTCGTCAGCGTACGGATCGCGGTCGATCACCTTTTCAAGATGCACGATTGCGCTATCCCGTTGTCCCTGCTCGTAATGCATGATACCCAGATTCAGGTGGGCACGGGAGTGCCCACTGTCATGCGAGAGCGCCTGCCGAAGAAGCAAGGCGCCGGCGGCCGTACGCATTTCTTTGATCTTTGTCTCTGCATCCAGCACCAGTTCCTCGGCACTCATCTGGGCGGGATCTTTTTTGGGTTTTTCGAGCTGTCTGGTAAAAGGAGTGTATTCCTTGCCTCCGGGGCTCTCATCAGGACGCAGATAATCGAGGGCCACTTTGCCGTGGGTATCGATCACGGTTACTCTCATGCCGGTCAGGCCGCTGCTGTCTGCGGGGATACTGGAGACAGTGCGGTTAAACGGCTTGCCTGGAGCCAGGTCGGCTCGGGTATCCAGTATTTGGCCATAACGGGACACAACTCTGACAGTAGCCCCGGGCATTGCACGGTTGGCTGACAGACCGAGCTTAACACTGGATTTTTTGCCTTCCGGATCGGCATTCACCTCCAGGTTCAGCGCCACGTCCAGGCTTGTGGTAGTAAAGCCGCCGATATCCGCTACCGGGAACCACCATTCGCTCCAGCCTTCGTATGAATGCGCAAGCAGCCACTCGTAGTGGCCGTCCCAGACATGTCGGCCACTCTGGATTTCAATATAGGGTCCGGCATTATCGGTATAATTTCGTGTGATACGCTCGGCGTACCTGCTGTCGCCCCAGGTCCAGGTTTTCATCCCGGTGACCACCCTTCGGTCTGCGAAACGAAATGTCCCGTAGTCTGCGTCGTGATCATATGCGCCGAGGAAATTGTCATAGATATCGATCCCGAAAACCCCGAGCATGTGCTTGTTGTTTCTGAACCAACTGAAATCAATCCCACTGTAGTAGGGCCAGCTTGCGACCTCTGCCGTGGTATGGCCGATAGTGCGGGTCATCGGGTAGACAAACCGCGAGCCTCGAGTGACCGGCACCCCTGCGTTGGTCCAGAACATGTACGGCTTTCTTGTATCTCGGCGGTTGTAGCAGAATATGGTCAGTTCCATCGCGGCAAGCCCCGGAACCAGGCGGGCTGTGAAATTGACTTTCATCCGGTAAAACGGGTCGATACTGCTTATCACCAGCGATGCGCTGCCGTCCTTGTGGCGTTTCACCCTGGTGAACCAGTGCGGCTCCCCCTTGAGAGTCATCATGTGTGTGTCATACGGGCCGGTAAGCTCTATATTTCCTACAGGCCAGGCCCCTTTTGCATTTACGCCGGAAAACTTGAGCACATCGTTCTTGTAAAAAACTTCGCGCCGATTTACCTTGTCGTAAAGCGAGTAGACACGGCCGCCGAAATCCGGCACCACAGTGAGTTTCAGGTACTCGTTTTCCAAAAAAATGGCATCGTAAACCGCAGGTGACGGCCCACCGGGTTTATACGGCCTGATAAACTGCGGCAACGGGTATTTGCCTTCAACAGTGGAGCTGGAAAAAAGCGGGGGTTCCAGTTCCCTGCCGGTAAACTCGTAACTGGGCAGGTCAATCTTGCCCTGGTAAACCTTGACTTCTTTCCAGTTATTTTGTGCAGATACCGGGTGAGAAGACATGCTTATCAGGCCGGCGCCCAACAGAAAAAGTAGAGAAATCCTGAATCCAGTCATACCTTCCCTCAACCTTGAGTGCATCTTGAATTTTATCGGCCAGAGCATTTACTCTCTCCGAAATAAAAAAAGATATATTTTATAAAGCGGTATTAGAAAAGATAATCTCAAAAATAAAAAAATAGAACTTTTATTTTAATAAAATTAAATAATATCATCAAGATCAAAGCCATGCTGAAGGAATATAAATTGGCCTGCCGAATAATCTTCAAAGAACTGGACTGTCCTATCGGGCGGCTCCTGCTGGCCCATTCCGGTGCCGGTCTGTGCGCGATCCAATTGCCTGTAAGCGGTAGTGATCAGGCGCGGCGAAAGCTCGAAAACTCACTTAGAAAGCGTTTCGGGTCGATTGAATTAGTTGAGGATGACAAAGGCTACCTGGAAGAGGCCGTTGGTTTCCTGAAAGCCTATTTTGAAGTTCCTGAAGCAAGCGACCCTTTCAGCGGAGCTCTCGACCCTGGCGGAACGGCTTTTCAGCAAATGGTCTGGAACGAATTGAAACTGATCCGGCCAGGTGCGGTTCTCTCTTACGGAGAGATTGCCCGCAGGATAGGCCACCCGCAAGCCCTCCGCGCGGTGGGCTCAGCCTGCGGCGCAAACCCGCTGCCGATCATCGTTCCCTGCCACCGCGTGGTGGGATCAGGGGGCAGGCTGGGCGGGTTCGGCGGGGGAGTCGAACTCAAAAAACGTCTGCTAGTGGCAGAGGGCTGGACGATGTCAGCTTAGCCCGGGTTTGAGAAAAAGGAAAAAGCGGGTGAAAGGATTGAAAACAGCGGGAAAACTTGGTGTTCTTGGGGCAGCCAGCCTTGTATTCTCTAATATGGTCGGGGCGGGGATATTTACCACCAGCGGTTTTGTGATTGAGTCCCTTCGTTCTCCGCTCCTGCTTCTTGCCGTATGGGCTCTGGGAGGATTCCTGGCTCTTGCTGGTGCAGCTACATATGGGGAACTGGGGGCAAGCCTTCCCAGGGTGGGTGGAGACTATGTTTACCTGCGCAAGGCATACGGGCCTCTGGCTGCGTTCTTGAGCGGCTGGATGTCGTTTTTCGTGGGGTTCGGTGCACCTATCGCGCTTACCGCGCTCGGCTTTGTCGAATACCTCACCCCCTTGGCTCCCTGGCTGACCACCCAGGGCCACGAGCCGCTGGTCAGTATATTCGGGCTTTCTCCCACGGTTTCTGCCGGACACCTGGCTGCTGTGGGTGTGATCTGGCTCCTGAGCCTGATTCATTATCTCGGAATCAGGACAAGCGGCAGGATTCAATTTTCTATCACCCTGCTCAACGTGCTGCTTATCGCCTCTTTCCTGATAGCCGCGCTCAGTTCCAATGCCGGAAGCTGGAGCAATTTCACCCCTGGCCCGGGCACACCGGTTCTCTCCGCGGGCGAAATCCTGCCTGCCGTGGCAGTTTCTTTGATCATAGTGTTTTACGCCTACATAGGATTTAACGCCGCTGCGTATGTGGCCGGGGAAATCCGGAACCCGGGCAGGAACCTGCCGCGCTCGCTTCTGACCGGAACCGTAGTTGTGGTTGTACTCTATCTTGCGCTTAATCTGGTCTATATCTACGCCCTTCCTGTGGAAAAGATGTCCGGCAGGATTGACGTAGCCGGTCTGGCCGCAACCGAGTTGATCGGCCGACGCGCCGGGGGGTTCTTTTCGATTGTTGTAGCGATCTGCGTTCTCGCCTGCTCGAGCGCGATGATCTGTATCGGGCCGCGGATCTATTATGTCATGGCCGGTGACGGAGTTTTTTTCAGCTCTGTCGGGCGCTTAAGCCGGCGTTACGGGACCCCTGGCGTGGCACTCGTTCTCCAGGCGCTCTGGGCCTCGGTACTGGTTATCATAGGCACTTTCGAGCAACTGCTGACATACTGCGGTTTC
>Ga0114922_10002745_pt1 | contig 16442 bp, 11 predicted proteins | sample AartaG_FD_100975 | JGI IMG/M metagenome (GOLD analysis project Ga0114922, IMG submission 100975) | Deep subsurface microbial communities from Aarhus Bay to uncover new lineages of life (NeLLi) - Aarhus_00045 metaG | ecosystem: Environmental > Aquatic > Marine > Oceanic > Sediment | place...
AATATGATCTGCGATTTGGTCTTTCATCTTCTCACAATCGCTACTCATTATTCTTCCTTTCGCTCAGCAGTTCATGCAGTTGTTTTCTGGCAGCTCTGATTCTCTGACATGCTCCGGAATGCGAGATTTTCAGCTTTTCTGCGATAGTCTTTGCGTTTTTTCCATCGAAGTAATACATCGTTAGCGGCAATCGAAGCTCCTGGGGCATCCGGCTGATGGCCTGCTGTAAATCATGATTTTCACTGGTGTTTGGATAAGGTTGCATTGGTTTTTTAACATTATGTACCTTTATACGTTTTTTCCGGCGTAGAAAATCAAGGCAGAGATTCCTGGCGATTCGCAAAATCCAGGCTTTGAACTGCTCGTGCTTGTCAAGTTTCTTTATTTTTAAAAAACCCTTCAGCATGGCTTCCTGAGCAAGGTCTTCGGCGTCGTGTAGATTCCCCAATATGCCCAGACACAATGCAAAAACATCTCTGTAATGCCTTTTCACCAGAACTGTGTATGCTGCTTTTTCGTCCTGTTTACAGGCACGAACCACTCTTTCATCTAAACTTTCTTCCAATCGGAGCTCCTAATACGCTTTACTATAATAAGGACGAATTCCAGAATACGTAAATGCAAAAAAATTTGTATTTTTAATACAATTGTCCCCAATCCTTGTTGTTGAAGTTAAACAAGGGAAAATTCCTTTCTCTGAGACAAATAAAAAAGGCCGGATCAATTCAATCCGGCCATGATAAGCACTGAATTGACGAGAATGTTATTTAACTCCGCCATGAATGCTCCATCTATTGGGCTGGCTACGCACAGGCCGAATCCCGGGGCCGTAAGGTTCATAGACTGACTTGATTCCGTCCTTTTCTATTTCAAGTTTGCAGGGAACCATGAATCCCCCGACCCCCGGCGTTGGATGTGGTTTAGGTTCACCAATAGATATTATCCGGATAATTTTCAGATCTTTAAACCTCTCTTCCATTGTTGCAACGGGAACACCTCCATAAAGGAGCCCGGCTTTCACATAGTCTTTTGCTATCAAAGCTTCGTAGAACTCACGAACAACCTTGACCGCAATATCTTCATCGGATAGATTTCCTTGTTCTAAACCGATATCCTGGATTGTCTGATCGATTTCTATTACGTCTGAAGGAAGTTCATCCAGCATGAACACGGCTGGATCAATACGCTTATTGTAATCATGAAATTCAACCACATCAATCAATTCATAGTCGCCATTTTCGATAAGAAGATAACTTTCCAGGCTTGTAAGAAGCTTTGTGGCCTGGTCAATAAACAGGATTGTTCGATCTACCGGAACACCAAATTCCTTACACTCAGGCGAGTATGTTGCTGTGACAATGATAGCCTCAGTCTCTTTTTGAGGCTCTTCTATATCAATTTTTACCAGTCCGCTTTTTTCCATCTCAGAGAAACGCTGAAAGGCGAATTTTGGGTCAAATAATTGTACCGTTTCCGATATTTTATCAGCGAACCGTTTTTCCTTGATGGTTAGCAATGTGTTCTTTTTCTTAAACCAGATTTTTGCCTTGCCTTCCCGCCAGATTACAACTCTCGCCCCATCAGAAGGTGATTCCCACTCCGGCATATGGGCTCTTATGTTCTTGATGCTGCCTTGTTCATCAAATTCGAGCCAGAACTCTTTCTGTTCTTCCATGCCTTCATTGAAACCTTTGATACGTAAATAACGAACGCTATGACTTGCTTGAATTGTTTGTTCAAGGGCATAAGCTGTGGGTGTTGTCTTGTTCCAGATAGTGAATGATAGTACGACGCCCACGATTATTACCGCCGCAGCTAATTTTGTAATTGGACTTTTCATGATTTTACTCCTTATATTCGGCTCAATTGAAACCGATTTCATTTTTTTGGATTTCTCATGCGCTTCGATTAATTCCTTAAGAATTTTCTGGTCTGTCTTTTCATTGGTGTCGATATCCAAATCCAGATTCTTGATTAACTTTTCTATATTCTCTGCCGATTTCATTTTTCCATCTCACCATTTAGGATTGACCGCAGCTTGTCCAATCCGTATCGATAACGACCTTTAATTGTATTGACTGATATACCCTGTAATTTAGCTATTTGCCTGAATCTCATTCCGGCCCTGAGATGGAGGATTACCACCTCTCGCTGCTCGTATGGAAGTTTTCCCATTGCATTACTCCATCGTCTCAGTTCTTCATTTGCTATAATCAATTCCTCAGGCTTCTTTGAATCCGAGGTAATCGTTTCTGCTTTGTCCAGTCCGGCGGTTTGCCTTTGCCGGTTTGTTCGGTTCCTGTTTCTGGCGCGATTAGCAGTACAGGTCAGCAAATAACTCTTAAGGTTTCCTCTTAGCTTGAGCTTTTCCGCCGATTGTGCGAATGATAAAAAGACATCGTGGACTATATCCTCGGTATCACTAACATCACTCAGGAGGATAGCCGCCAGCTTTAGCAGGTCTTTTTTGTACTTCTGATAGATACTGCAGAGAGCATCGCTGCTGCCGCATTTGAACTTCCATATAAGCACTTTATCTTCAAGCATCTGTTAATTACTTTCCCAAGCTCAGGATGACCACCATTTATAACACAACTGAACTGCTGCTTTGGGTATAAAAAAGTAGGGATTTTTTCCAAAATATTATTTTACCAAACAAACACTATTATTCACTCGAATAAGCGCATTAAAAAAAGCCGGACTATACAGCCCGGCCATGAATTCTGAAAATAATTATTTTGTATATTACAACTAATGCTCCAAAGGTCAATTTCCAGAGACAATGTAATATCGTCCTTTGGTGCTTTTCTTGTTCTCCAGCCGCATTTTCAAGCTGTATTTTCCATGTTTCTTGTAGTAGCTTTTTGACGCATATGGGACAATGATATGGCCCTGAGTTTCTGTTATCTGAACTTCACCAAAGACATATTCAATAGCTTCTTCATTTTCAAGAACCTGACGATTCCATGTCGCAGAGCCGGGCCAGAATATTTCCATTTCATCATAATTCTTTGCGGTCCTGGCTTTCCAATATGTTACTACAAGGTCACGAGGTTCAGGCCAATTTTCTTTTGTGTCAATCGAAGTAATAGCTTTTTCAAAAGCGTCATATGCAGCTTTTCCCTTTTCAGTGTGTATGATTTTTGCCGATGCGGGGACTCCGATATCGTAAATACTGTCAGGTCCATTTTCAGGGTAATCAAAGTAACCTTTTGCTTCTGTCGTGATTTTGCCAGCATCATCGAAAACTTTCTGATTAAGGAAAAGTAAAATATGCTTTTTTACATCGACAAACATTTCTACTTTCATATCCATGCCGCCTAAAATGCCACTCATTTTATATATCTTTACATCTTTTCCGTTGTATTTGCCTGTTTCTTGGATAACCTTCTCGCTTGTATCATCGAAAAGCTTCAATACTGATTTAGGAAAATCCAACGCTGAGTGTCCCATTGCAGTGAGTGAATCAGTCGTGCTGTGTGAAATCGTAACTGTATTGGCATCTGGATTGAATATTTGAACAATCCGTTTCAAATCATCCTGGTATATGATTCTTCCATCAGGAGGTTTTTGCATCATTACTCTCCGTTCAAAGGAAAACCAGACTTCCAGTTTGTCACCTGCTGATTCCGCTAAAACATGCAGCCAGGGCATCTTTTTCATATTTTCTGTTATTTGAGCAAAAGCCGTGGTTGTAATATCGATTGAACCGTCGAATTGATTAATAACAATAGACACTGCTATAACTATCACCGCCGCAGCGGCTAATTTTGTGATTGGACTTTTCATAATTATGTTCCTTATGCTGAGCGGGTGTTTAGATGCCGAAGTTTGTCGGTTCACCCGCGAGGTTAACATCTCAACGGCTTCCGGGTGCTTTTGCTTCCACGCTTCGAAGTCCCTCCGTGGCTTTTCCGAGCCGATAGTCTCGCTCAGTGCATCATCGAGCCATTTATCGTTTTCAGGACGTTTCATAATTATCTCCCGTTAAGCCGTTTCGTTTCAAATACTTTGCAATCTTACGTTTTGCTCTAATCAGCCGGCCGTTAACCGCCTGCGACGATATGTCCATAACTTCCGAGATATGCGCCTGTGAGAATCCGTTGAAATAACGCATGACAATCAGCTCTCTCTCTGAGGCTCGAAGGCTCCATACAGCCCGGCGAATCGCCTCCCGTCGGTCCTCCGTATCGTCACGCCTGACAACAGCAGGTTCGTTGTCCGGAGCAACTCCTCTGCTCTTGCCGGCTTTTAGCATTTGTCTTGATACGTTTCTGCAAATGCCGGCCAGCCATGCTGCAAATCTTTCTTTACTTTTCAAACTCCCTATATCTCGACAGGCTATCGCGAATACTTCCTGTGCGGCATCCTCTGCCAGGTCCCTGTCGGCCAGCTTCGAATAAGCCAATGCCACCATTGGACTGTGATAACGCTCGTAGAGAGAACCGAAGCTTTCCAAATGGCCGTTTTGGGCCGCTTTAACTAATTGTGTTTCTGAATTCAATTTCACAACTAATCCACCAATTCGTAGATATAACTGATATCAGCTTCTATTATTATAGTGTAATTTCACCCCCAAAATGTGCGCAAAAAAATGACCCGATATTAAAAAAATCAAAAAATATAATTCCGGGTCATTACGAACGGAGCGGAGCAGCGTGGATAATTCTGGCTAACGTCGAATTTTCAAAAGCAACAGGGCTGTTTATTCATCCTTGTTGGCTTCTTCGCTTCTGTCCTTTGCATCGAGCCGCTTTTTAATATCTTCGACATCATTTCTCAATTTCTCGTTCTCTTTTCTTATCTTATCGACCGTTTCGCGTAGCTGGACGATTTCTTCGGGGACAAGCTCTTTCTTCTGGCGTAGTGTTTTGAGGGCGTTTTTAGCAGACCGCTGGAGGCGATCGCCAGGATCATCCCCGGCAAATGTGTCCACTATTGGAATAGCCTTGGGGTCGCCAAGTGTCCCCAAAGCCTGAATCGCCGCGGTCTGAATTGTTTCTTTCGGATGGTTAACATAGCCGGCCAGAAAGTTGCGTACCTTTGTCTTGTCGTCTTCGTTGCGGGCGATATACGCCAGTGTGTCAAGGCCCCGGGTGAAGCTCCATGACCGAAACTCCGACTCTCTCTCACTTAAGGCTCTCTGAAGAGACACTATGAAGAAAGGCTCATCCAACATGCGAATAGCCTCTATGGCGGCGCTTGCCAGCTCGTTGCGATAAGACCTGGATTTCAGGTACTTCAAAAGCAAGCGTCGCGTGCTTTTGTGATGGTAGAGGCCGAGGTTGCGAATCGCTGTTTCTAAGATCGCAGGATTCTTTTCCGTTCTTAAAGTTCTTTTTATCAGCTCGAAAGTTTCCGGTCTGTAAAAGCTGCTAACATCTCTGACAACCTGCCGGCGAACCCGTGCATCCTCCTGGTTTAACGAGTCACCAAGAGCTTCGAACGCCTCTTTGCTATGAATCTCTCGTAATGCCGAAGATGCCCAGTTGCGGACCCCGTAAAACGTGTCGTTGTTAAGAACGTCCTTTAACTTTGCGACAGTCTTCTTGTCCTTCTTTTTTTTAAGTGCGTCGATTGCCCGTAAACGACCAATTAAGTCATCCTTATTTTCTAACTGCTCGTACAGCATTGCCGTCGGCTTCTCGAATTTAATCGTTGCCAGTAAACCATAATCAGGGTCGAATCGGACAATATTCGGCTCTTTGGGCAGAGGAAAGTAAAAGTCATGCTGTTTACTATTGATGACTATCTGGCGGTCGATGCTCTCATCATCAGTCACAAAACGAGCTTTCGTACGAAAATGAAAAAGCATCACGTTATTATTGACCTCGTGTGTTTGTTCGACGGAGACTTTCGCGAGCTTGTCTTTTTCCGACCAGTTATAGCTGACTTTCAAGTCGGGATGCCGTCCATGATAAATCCACTGGTCAAAAAACCTGTCGAATGACCTGCCGGACAGCTCTTCTATCACCGACCTAAAATCCTCCGTGACCACACTGCCCAAAGCGTGACGTTCGAGATATGTTTTCACACACTTACGGAACATATTCTCGCCGAGTTCTACCCGAAGCATATGCAGCACCCAGCCGCCCTTGCTATAGCTTCGGTAGTCGAACTGCTCTCCTGCCGAAGTATAGGACTTATGTACGATGGGCTTATGGATAGGCCGCTGGGATAATACACCGCGGGCTGACCTGTAAAGACCATACAGCAAAGAGTCACGCCCATTTTTATAACCGTCATATAAATCTTCGTAGTATGTCGCAAAACCTTCATTGAGCCAGAGGTGGCTCCAGTCTTTGCAAGTGACATAGTCGCCAAACCATTGATGAACCAGCTCATGAGCCACAAGACTCTGGCTCGAACGGATGTTCTCCGTTGCTGTGGTAAAAAGTGTGCCGTCGGTGAGAATGGTAAGGGTGGTATTTTCCATCCCGCCCGCAACGAAATCCAGGACGACAGCCTGATAGTACTTGTCCCATGGATAGGGCACACCAATCTCTTTCTCAAAAAACTCCATTATGTCCGCCGTATCTTTGAACGAGTTTTCTGCCTGCCCAATCTGAGATGCGGGTGTATAGAAAGCCAGAGGAATATCCTTGTAGCGTGATTCTATTTTCTTTAATTTTCCAGCCACCAGTGCTACCAGGTAGTTGACATGAGGCTTGTCCTGAAGCCATCGCACAGCTTTCAGCCCGGTTTCGGAATCTATCTCCTCAGAGACAAGCCGGCCGTTCGAAAGGACCGTCATGTCCACCGGAACACGGCAGATAACCTCTGATGTGGAACTCTCGTTGGGGTAGTCATAATTGGGATACCAGTATGGGGCCAGGTGCGATTCGCCCTGTGTAAAAAGGTGGGTGTCCTCCTCTTTATAACCCATCTCAGGTGTGCGGAAGTAAAGCCCCCGCTTCGGCTCGGCTTCGTATGAAACTTTCACGGTTGCTTCGACTTCCGGCTGAATTGGTGGATCGAACGTGATAATAATGGCCTCATCGGTCACGCTGTATCCTTCAATCTGCGCACTCGAAGTAACGGAAGAAACGTCAAGGTCAATTGCGTCCAGCCGCAGCTCGGTTAGTGCTTTGGCGATAGGCTCGAACTTGATAGTTGTGGTACCGGCCACTGTCCGGGTCTTGAAATCCGGTGTAACGTCGATAGTGATATGAAGAATATCGGCTTTTCGGTCAGGTGCATACTGCCGTTCTGCGGTTTTAGCATTGCCCTGCAGAGCTGCACCGAAGGCCGGTCTGTTGAATTGTAGCTTGTACCAATCGACACCGCCAAATTCTACGGCGACGATGAAAACCAATAAAATCACCAGTGATTGACTGAGTGTGCGAAGTTTTTGAAACATGAACTCCTCCTTTCTCTACGATGAGGCTTATTCCTGGAGTTTCGCAAATTACTCTCCAGCCTTATTCTCTTCGTATGCTGATAGAATTATACTTGAACTCAGCAAAACAGTCAAGTAAAAATGCTGAGAAACTCTTGTGGACCTTGTTTGTGTCTCAAAGTGGTCACTGCTTGGCCCGCTCGAGAGCTTCTTCCAGCGCTCCGAAGCCCACATTCCATTCGTTAAGGCGGGTGACGTTCTTTTTCCCGGCGATTTTCATAAACTCCTCGAAAGCGCCCTGGATTGCCTCCGACATAGGCCAGTCGGCGCCGCTTTCCTCGGCCTTTTGTCGCATCTCGTCCCAGCGCGTCATAAAGGTGTACATCACGGGAAGCTGGGCGACCTGTACCCGAAACCGCAGTTCGGGGTCGTCCTGAACCGCTGTTTCAGCAGCCTTTAGATGTGCCCAGCCTCTGCTTAGTGTATCGAATGAAAGGAATTTGGCTGTGTTCTTTTCAAAACAGCCGAGCCAGTCCTCACTTGCCTCAACAGCGTTATGTGTAACGTTTAAGTAATCCCTGATATGCCCGGCGGCTGGACCGTAGTAGCCATCGATGAATTCGTCGATGAGCTGCTGTCCGTACCGGCTCGGGTCCCACAGCAGCTTGGCCAGCACCCAGGCCCGAAGCTCCGCCATCTCTGCTCCGTTCGTGGTGTAAGCTCCTTGCTCAAAGATACCTTTGACATTATGCTCTGCAAAGAACTTTACATTCGGCCCTAAGACCCGCAGGTTCGGATGCGGCATTATATGGTGACGAAAATTCGTCGTATAGTCCCAGATATAAAGCCGGTTGCTTATCTTAGACCAGCCGACGATATCGTCGCGGAATTTTTTATTGCGTTCGTCGGCCAGCGGCTTGCTGAACGAGCACTCGATACTGCACAGACGCACAATAACGTTGTCCCGAGGCTTGACATATTTGGGGGGCTTGCGTGTATATTGATAAGCCAGCGTGCTTATAGCAACATTCGGAAATTCGTCTTTAATATCATCGGCCACGGAATTGACGAATCGCAGCATCAATCCCGCCGGACTTTCTTCTTCTTTTTCGATGGCGGCGCATTTAGCGCATTGACAGTTGCCGCGCCAGTCATTCTGTGAAACCGATGCGATAGTTGCGGCCGGATTTTTTCGCAGATTCGCTTTGAGATTTTTCACCAGCTCTTTACGCATTTCTTCATTGGTCAGGCAAAGTTGAGCACGTTCATAAGTACGCTTGCCCTTGATTTCGCTGAACCATTCGGGATGTTCTTTGAAATATGTTTTGGGGGGAATTAATGGATAAAAAGTGTGTACAAAACCCTGGTAAGTGTGATGGCCGCCACGTTTTTCATCCAGGTTAGGACGATTTCCATTACTCTTGTTACGCACGGCCCAGTCGCTGTCGAACGCGTCGAACCAGTAAGGCTCGCGATATTCAAGCACCGGTACGTAACGGACATCGAGATTGCCCACTTTCAGCGTAGGCTTATTTGGTATCGTGCTTTCACCCGATGTCCACCACTTGCAGCCGAGCTCGTCTTCGAGAAAGGTGTAAACTGCATACAATGTCCCGCGTGGATGACCGCCCGCTAAAATAAGGTCGTCACCCACCCTGTGGATTACAATACCGTCCGTGCCGAGTCCCTCGGTGGAGAAATCAGGTTCGGCCAGTTTGGCCGCTCCGGCTCCAACCAGCAGGCGGGGACTATCGGCGGCTGGGGGGCTTACTACTTCGATTTCCGCACCTGTTATCTGCTCCAGAAACCCGGCTAATTCTGCTGCGGCGTGCTGTTCAGGCTCGCTTGCATCCTCGGCAATAACGATAACAGCTTTCGCCACCCCGTTTTCAGCAATTGTGAACGCATCATTTTTGACCGTTTGTGAACATCCGGCGGTAAGTAACAGCATAGAAATCAATGATGTGATTTTGATTTGTCGTAGCCTCATCGTATAGTCTCCTTGAAAAGCTTGAGATTTAAGCGGTTGAATTTACGTTTTATCCTCAGGTTCCGGTTATTCGTTATTAAAGACGGATTGAATATAAACTTTCGAGTCTTACTATTTTAGCTTTATGATACACACCTCAAGAGCAGCTTAGGGTATTTCCTGAGCCGGTTCAGGACTGCTTTCCACGGGCAGAACACTGCGAGAAGGTTCTTTTACAGTGGTGCGCCTTGTTGCTATATTTACGATTCGTTTTATAAGGTTCTCATACGAAATACCGCACTTTTCTGCTGAGTATGCAACATCTTCTCCGTAAGCGAGGTCCGGATTGGAATTAGCTTCGAGTATAAATATTTTTTTGTCCGAGGTGAGCCTGATATCTATCCTGCCATAATCCCGAATCTGCAGCACCTTGTAAACTTTCTTGCAGATGCGTTCGATCTTCTTGATTAACGGTGTTTCAAGCTCTGCAAATCCGAATTTAATGTCCCATTTCTCTCTATATTTCGCGTTCCATTTTACTCGGTAAGTAGCTAAGCAAGGCCCCTTATTGTCTTCAGGATTAAAGAAACATTCACGAATCGGCAAAACACGAAGCCTCTTATTTCCAAGAATACTGACATAAAGTTCTTGTCCTTCTATATATTCTTCCGCAATAGCGGCCTGTTTCCATCTTTCGTGTACGAATTTTACCCGTTCTTTAAGTGCATCCTCTTTCCATACAATTGAAGCATTGGAAATACCTTCCGAGCTGTCCTCCAGGGCGGGTTTCACAACCAGCGGGAAATTAAGCTTCTTGGTAAAATTAATAGTTTTGTTTAAAGGCAAAGAGACAAACCTGGGAACACGAATTCTGTGCAGACTCAGAAGCTGCTTACATAATCTTTTGTCCCTGCTCAACAAAAGACCGGTTGAGCCGGCTCCTGTAAACGGCATTTCAAGCATTTCAAGAAGTGCCGCGATATTTTTATCAAATTTGCGGTCTCCGCCTAAATGCTCGGTAAGATTGAATACCAAATCAGGTTCTTGATCTTTTAGCTGTATAATGGCCTCTTCGATATTTCCCATAGACCCCAGAACTGAAACATTATGACCTAAGTTGCGCAATGCTCCGATAACATGATATTCTGTACCCTGTTGACCGTCCGCAATTAAGAAATCCGGGTCTTCCGGAGGAACCTCCGCGATATCAACCAGAACCGTAATATTTAATTTTTTCTTCATTTATGTAAGTTACTCTTGGGAGAACGAAGTTTATTACCGGCTATTGCTGTGATTAATGTTGCAGCGCCTATTATATCCTCTTCTTTACCATACAGCTCTAATGCCTCGCAACGACTAATTAGCTTGTTGATTAACTCGTAAACGTCATATTTTCTATGTCCCGTCCACTTCGTAATATGATTTAATAGTGCACGGCGGTGCCGTCTCAAAATCCTTGTGGCTCTCTCACTTGATGGGGTATCGTGTTGTCGTGAAAACAATTTCATCAGATTAGCGTCATAAAAACCTTTAAATTCCTCTCCGAGAACCTTGCGTTTCCTTTCATAATAAGCTTCCAGTGTTGAAGTCATTCGTGAGGCCGACCAGGGAGGTTTTTGTTGACATATTATTTTTGGAGCTTCGTTGGAGATTTTTTTCATTAAACCGTCAACATATCTCAGTTTTTTTATTGCAGGCCAGCCACTGTATTTTCTCTCCCAGCAGAAGTTCGGCGTCAGCCAGACTGCGAAAGTTTCTGCAAAATCTTCGTCCGGATGTGCCTGCGCATAATTGTTCTCAAGGTGTATGACGAACCGTTTTGAGTAGGGTTGAGAGTAATATGAGTTGGAATATTTGCTCGAAAAAGGCCCGAACAGTTCCCTCCAGCGGGTTTTATTATAGAGTTTGTATGCATAATTCAAAGCATGTCCTGTTTCGTGCCGCAGGAGTCTCATACACAATGCGTCGGTACCTCCCTCGACTTCGAGCATCATTTTTTGTTCGATATGCCTGAGTCTTGGGTGGGCAAGGCAAAAAGGTATTCCAATAATCGGCTCACCTTCCGGGCAAAGCCATTCATCGGTAAGATAACACGGCGGATGAAATGTTATGCCCTTAGCGTCTAATTCATTGTATAGGTTCTCTATGAAAGGTTCTAAGGGTGATTCATGAATAGATAAGTTAAAATCGCGAATTTTTATTTGCAGCAGCTCTTCATCAGAAAGAGCTTCCCAATCTATCTTTTTCCCGACACTTTTCATGAAATTCGTATTTAACTTATCGTTATCAGAGTGAAATTAGCCTGAACAACCTCCATAACATACCAAAGTCTTACTTACTTGTCATGGTTTAGCTGTAAAATCCGGTTAAAATACAATTTCCCAGCAAACCAAGCGGTTTTCCGGGCTGTTTATTGTAATGCGGACCTCCGGCCCTGTTCGTCTTGTTTCGATAGTTACCCCGGCCTGTTTGTCGGCTCTCGAAACATCGACCGAGCTGACCTGCCGGTGTTCTCCGTCGGCCGGTGCAAAAATACGAAGCTCATAAGGGTCCGAACCGACAATCCTGGATTTGCCGCTGAGGGCCTTTCTCTGGCTGTTCCAGCTTTGCTCGACAACATCAACTATACCTTGGGTAATATGCCGCGAAGTACTAACAAGCACAGGTCGTTCGAGTGTCTTTTGGATGCTGATAACCCGGCAGCTCGAAGGTCGCAGTTCCGTTTCGAGCGCCCCTGTGAATGGCCGGATGAACTCATTCGCCCAATAATCGAAGCCGACGTATGTTCCCTTGCCCCCGTCAGGGAGATTAAGCTTATCTAATTCGACACGGACTGTGTCCGGTTTTTTATCGTCCCAATTAAACATTCCGATTATATCTTTTCTCTGTTGCTCTATCCCGGCTGTAAGATGCCAGACCTGACCAAATGCGTTTTCGAATAAATCTATCGGCCGCCCGCACAAACCGTGGTTCGGCATGGAACGTTTGATTGCGTCCAGCCTCTCATCGGGCAGAACCGGCAGCCATTCGCTCGCTATGTTCAACTGTCCGCTTATGGCAATCCACGAGCCCCAGGCGCGGGCCTGGTCCAGGCTAAGCGGCTCGCGCAGCATCAGACAATCCGGGTCATTGTGCCAGAGCCGGTTATGCATAAAGTACAGCCGCTCCCCCATTTCTACGCAATTGAGAATGCTGCTCCATCTTGCCCCTATGTCCCTTCCTATTCGCATTCCATCTACCAGCCCGATCGAAGCGCCGAGCGTCCGCATGTTCTGAGCGACGTTGCATCCGAGGATATAGACGTCATCGCCGGATGCTTCCCGGACAAGCTTAAGGCCGTCTCGATAGGCCTCAATATTGGTCTTGGCCGGGTTATGAAACACAGCGTCACCGAGATTGTCGTCGCGGTAGTCCGGCTTCGGATATAATATCTTAACCGCCATCCCCGTCCACAGACCGTCAATCTTGATGTACTTATAACCCCACTGCCTGGTAATCCGGGATATGACCTTATAAAGAAACTCGCGGGCCTCCGGATGAGTCATATCAAGGCAGCTTCCCGCCCAGTAAACGGTATAAATCGATCCGTCTTTTTTATGGACAAACCAGTCCTGATGTTTCTCGAAGACCGGACGGTTCTGGTCCCAACCCGTAGGAATAAACCAGATGCCCGCTGTCATTCCCTCGGCCTTTATTTTTTCTGCCGTGGATTTCATGCCGTTAGGATAGGGGCCTTTCGGATTATAAGTGGTAAAATCTCGCCTGCTCAGTTGCCATTTGTCGTCAATTTGCAGTAGATTGAAACCATATTTCGTCAGCTCTTTGCCGCAGAACTTCGCAAGCTCTGCCATATGTATTTCGTCGGAAGCCCCGCCGTGCGGTCTGGAATACCACGTACAGTAGCCGCCCGGAATTTCAGGCAGTTTGATTTTATATTGTTTCGCGATTGCCCCGGCATATTCTTCGAGCCCGGCAAGGGCATCATCAAAGTATCCCACTGTAAAAGTTTCACCGTCGGCGTTTTGCCCCGGCTCGATGAGCAGGTTACCATATTCACTCCTGCCTTCGATAAGTAATGAGGACTGGTTGGATTTTGATAATACTATTCCGCTTGCCCTGTCATTTGTAAGCCAGCCCGCCACCACTCCTGAGCGGTTCTCCGGCTCGGCCACAGCCAGAAAAGTATAGCAAATCCTGTCCTGCTCGGCGCTCGTCAGCCCGTCACAGCCGAGTATCCGAAGGTCCTCTGCCGCCTTGTCGAGATTAACATCTAAGCTGACAGCCAACATCTTGTTGATGGTCATTATTTCATCGGTTGAATTATGTATATTTGACTTTATACAAACCAGCGGCATATTACCGTATAAAGCCAGCGTATAGGTATAACCCGATGGGAATTTGACCTGGATGGCTCTGCCTGCCCCGAGATTGTCCCTGATTTTTATTACCCAGGCGGTAGGGGTGTTATCGCTGGTAACTTTTTGTAAATAGCCCTGTTTTATAAATAATTTTTCGCCGTGCCGAACCGAGAAGGTGCCGTCCTCGATATAGTAACAAACCGATACTATACCGTTATCGATAGTTATATTTCCCTGCCCTCCGAAAGTTTCGCCCCTCTCATTTGCGCTTCCGCAGCTTGCCACGCTTGCCAGCAACAAACCTGTAATTGTCACAATGAAATTTTTCATAGCTTTCCTTTTGTAATTTTACCTGTTGTTTAAACCGAATCCATAGTATAGCTGTTTTCCCGAACAACGTTGAGAGATTCTTAAATTTTTTACACAAACTTATATCGTCATGTTATATGAAATATTCCGCTGAAGTTTTGTTAGCTGATGTCTTTATAGGCTGGCAATGATTTTGGGGGGGCGTTGTGCTGTTTAGTTCTGATTTTGTTGCGGCTTGAGGTTGATATTTATAATTACTGTTCTTAGAATGTGTTATCGTTGAAGATATAATTAGCCAGCGGTAAGAACGTTGATTCTTTATATCCCAAATTCGTTTGGGAGTTAAAAGGATTTCGAAAAATAGCTGAATATAATTTTGTAACGGAGGTTAAAATGACAAGGCAAATGTCGAACGGGCAGTGCAATCTTTGCGGCAGCACTTTCAGCAAATCAGCGATGACCAAACACCTCAAATCGTGCAGACAAAAAGAACAAAATTCTGAGACGCCGTCTCCCGGTGGAAATTTACGGAAGAAAAAAATCTTTCATCTTGTGGTTGAAGCGCGCTACTCATCTGCTTATTGGTTGCATCTTGAGGTACCTGCCGATGCGAGACTTGAAGTGCTGGACAGTTTTCTTAGACAAATCTGGCTGGAGTGCTGTGGCCACATGAGCGCATTTACGATTGAGGGCAAAACGTACTCGGTAGCACCAATGGCGGATTTTGATGACGAAAATATGAAAATCAGATTGGATGAGGTTCTTATTCCCGGGATGAAGTTTTTCCATGAGTATGACTTCGGCACTACTACGCACCTGACGCTTAAGCTTATCTCACAAGAGCAAAAACAAATCAAGGGCAAGTCCGTCCGGGTTTTGGCCAGGAATGAACCTCCTGCGATTCCCTGTGTGTCCTGTGGTAAAATGGCCACACAATTGTGTTCCGAATGTCATTGGTCGGGCGAGGGATGGCTTTGCGATGAGTGTGCTGCCGAACATAAATGCGACGAAGATATGTTCCTGCCTGTGGTTAACTCACCGCGGGTTGGAATGTGCGGATACACGGGCCAATAAAAATATTTAGCCCCGCAATTCATTACTGCATGTTTTTCTATGTTCTTTGGTCCAAAGAATCAATCTGCATAATTTATCTTTCGCAGTAGTACTGCGAAGGATGAATCTGACAAAGCTGTGGTTAGCAAAATCAATGGTATTCTCCGGACAAATTTGGTATCTTAACCTCAAACTATACACTAAATACTATTCACTAACGACTATATGCTATGAAAAAAGGTTTTGTATATCTTGTCGGAGCCGGCCCGGGCAGGGCTGATTTGATTACTGTTCGCGGCGCAGAAGTCCTCAAAGCCGCCGACTGTATAATTTACGATAAATTAGCCAACCCGGCCTTGCTCAGATTTGCCCCCGTGGGCGCCGAGATTCTCCACGTGCCCAAACGCACCGGCGGTAATTCGGTTACGCAGGAAGAAATCAACAAGCTGCTGCTCGAACAGGCCCTGGCCGGGCGAACTGTCGTTCGCTTAAAGGGCGGCGACCCCTGCATCTTCGGCAGATGCTCCGAAGAACTTGCCGTCCTTATTGAGCACGGAATCGGTTTTGAAATAGTCCCGGGCATATCAGCCGGCATCGCCGTCGCAGCATATGCCGGTATCATGCTGACCGACAGGGAATACAGTTCACAGGTTATTTTTGTAACAGGTCACGAGGCCACGGGCAGGCGGGACAGCAATATCGACTGGCCTCTTCTTGCCAAACTGAACGGCACCATAGTTTTTTATATGGGAATTGGCAATCTGGATTATATTACCGCTCAGTTAATGAAAAACGGCATGAGCTGCGATACTCCGGTGGCGATAATTGCCAACGCCACTTTTCCCACACAGGCGGTTGCAAAGGCCTCGCTTGCCGATATAAGCCAACAGTGCAAACAGACGGGAATTAAACCGCCCGCTATCGTAGTCATCGGTGCCGCCGCGGCGACTGACACACAGCTTAACTGGTTTATGCAGCGGCCGCTGTTTGGCAGGAATATTGTCGTAACACGGGACGTCCCCGGTAATATTGATTTTGCAGATAAGATTATTCGTCGCGGCGGCAACCCGAAGAAATTCCCGACAATAAAAATCAAACCCCTGACACAGAAGAACGAATTTTTGCACATGCTTGCAAAAATCACCGGGCACGACTGGATAATCTTTACCAGCGGCAATGGCGTGGCCGTGTTCTTTGAAGCCCTGCAAAGTCTGGGCAAAGACGCCAGAGTTTTCGGGTCGACCAAAATAGCTGCGATAGGCGACAAAACTGCGGCCAAGTTAAGCGGGTTCGGCATAAAAGCGGATTTTGTACCGGGTGTTTTTACCGCCAGAGAGCTTGGCAGGCAATTAATCGCCCATACGAGCTTAAGAAACAAAAAGGTCTTACTGTTGCGTTCGAAGATTGCCTCCGG
>Ga0114922_10002746_pt1 | contig 16439 bp, 10 predicted proteins | sample AartaG_FD_100975 | JGI IMG/M metagenome (GOLD analysis project Ga0114922, IMG submission 100975) | Deep subsurface microbial communities from Aarhus Bay to uncover new lineages of life (NeLLi) - Aarhus_00045 metaG | ecosystem: Environmental > Aquatic > Marine > Oceanic > Sediment | place...
AGGCCGCCCAACCAGAAGTGATCGGACGGGCCAAGAAGGAGGAGGATGAGGACACCAAAGGCGGCAAGTAACTGTCAAGGACGGGCTGGGTGAAGTTGATCGTCGGACTCGGCAACCCGGGCACCAAACACGCCGGGACGCGGCACAACGTGGGCTTCCGCGTCATCGACGAGTTGGCCCGGCGCTGCCAGGCCGATCTGTCGCAGGAGAAGTTCCACGCCTGGTTCGCCCGGGCGACGGTGGCGGAGCAAGAGGTGATTCTGCTCAAGCCGACCACGTTCATGAACCGTAGCGGCCCGGCGGTGCTAGCGGCCGGCCGGTTCTACCGCCTGGAGCTGGGCGACCTGCTGGTGATCAGCGATGACCTGGCCCTGCCGTTGGGCAAGCTGCGCCTGCGAGGCCAGGGAGGTGCCGGCGGACACAACGGCCTGCAGGACATCATCGACCGGCTGGGCAGTGAGGTCTTCGCCCGCCTGCGCATCGGGATCGACCCGCCGATTGGTGATCCGGTGGGATGGGTGCTTTCGCGTTTTTCCGAGGCGGAGGAATCCGTCGCTGCCGCAGCCTGCTGCCGGGCTGCGGACGCCGTGGAATGTTGGATCGAGCGCGGCACCGAGTGTGCCATGAACCGCTACAACGTCGAACCGGGAAGATGACGGGTTCGCAATGCAATGCGTTGAGCCGCCGCCAGGCGGCCGGGAGGTAACCAGCCTTGACTACCTACGAAGCGATGTTCCTGTTCGACCCCACCTTTGCCTCCGACTTCACCAGGGTCGAGCAGGAGGTGGGCCGCATCATAGAACGGGCCGCCGGCCAGATCGTCGTGAGCAAGAAGTGGGACGAGCGCAAGCTGGCCTACGAGATCAAAGGCCGCAAACGCGGCTGTTATGTCCTGACGTTCTTCCGGGCCCCCAAGGACGGAATCGCCGGGATCGAGCGGGACGTGCAGTTGTCCGAATCGATCTTGCGGGTGTTGATCTTCAATGCGGATCACATGACCGAGGAGGACATGCAGGCGGCCTACGGTGCCCGGGCTGAACCGGCGGAGGAAAAGCGCGGTGGCCCCGTTGATGGTGGGGCGGGGCGAGCTGCGCCGGACGCACAGGACGACACCACTGCCGAGAGGACCTCACCGGGTCACGCGAAACCGGAGGTCGTGCCGGCGGATCGGCAGGAACCATCCCCGCTCCCCTCGACGACGACGGAGCCGGTCGCGGAGGATCCTGCAGAGCCGGTGGATTAGCAGTTACTCAGGTCACAGGGGAGCAGAGCCATGGCCAATTACAACCGTGTTATTCTAGCGGGCAACTTGACGCGCGATCCGCAACTGTCATACACACCCAGCAACACGCCAATATGCAAGTTCGGCATGGCCATCAACCGCCGGTGGCGCGATCAGCAGGGCAATACGCAGGAGGAAACGTGCTTCGTGGACTGCACGGCTTTTGCGCGCCGGGCAGAGACGATTAACCAGTACATGAGCAAAGGGCAACCCATCCTGGTCGAGGGCCGGCTCCAATTCAGCCAGTGGACCAGCCAGGAAGGGCAGAAGCGCAGCAAACTGGAAGTCGTGATCGATAACTTTCAGTTCCTCGGCGGTCGGCCGGCCGGCGGCGGCGAGCGGCCCGTTCCCTCGGCGGCGGTCCCGGCAGGTGGTGCCCCGCCGACCGATAGCGGAATGCCGCCGCCCGGGGATGATTCCCCTCCGCCGACGGCGGGGGGCGAGAGCGACATCCCCTTTTAGGAAAGAATGCCGGGCTGTGATTCGGCCGGGACGGGAGAGGCAGTCACAGCCCGGAGTGCTAAGGCATCTTCAGAACATGCCGGACCCAAGCGTCTGACCGGACCGTCTGATTAACTTGTCCGGCCCGGTAGCGGGCTGTTTAGAGGGCGGCGTGCAATCGGTTTTCTCCTGACACCGCGTGCGGAATGCGGATATACTGACGCCCGGAGTTCTTGCCAGGCAGGACCTCTGCAGAGAGAAGCGATCATGAAGCTGTTGCTGAGGAAAGACATACCCAGGCTTGGCATCGTGGGTGACGTGGTGGAGGTTTCGGACGGGTACGCCCGAAACTACCTTCTGCCCCACTATCTGGCCACCGAACCGACTCAGGCCAATGTCCGGGCGTTGGCTGAGGAGCGCAAGCACGCCGAGGAGCGCCGTAACCTGCTCCGCGAGGCCCAAAAGACCGCGGCCGAGAGGTTGCGCGAAGTCGAGGTGACCATCGCCGCGGCTGCCAACGAGGAGGGCGTGCTGTACGGTTCGGTGGGGGCCCGAGAGATTGCCGCGGCGCTGCGCGAAGAGGGCCATGACGTTCAGCCCGGGCAGGTCAACCTGCACACCCCCATCCGCCGCCTGGACAACGTTCTGGTCGAGGTCGGGCTCGCCGAGGACGTCCAGGTTGAGGTCAAAGTCTGGGTGGTTCGCTCGAAAGCGAGTGAGCAGGCCGACGACGACGAGGAGACACCGCAGGATCGCGACGCCGGCACGGAGGCAGGCGCAAATGGCCAGCGAGCCGAATCCTAACCCGGGCCAACCGCCTGAACTCGGGCCCATCCCCCCCCACGACCTCGAGGCCGAGATGGCCACGCTGGGCTCGATGATGCTCGACCGTCAGGCCATCGAGGCTGTGTTGCCGGTCATCAACCGCGGTGAGGCCGACTGGTTCTACCGAACCGACCACCGCCTGCTCTTCAAGCTGATCATCGACCTCTACGACCGCGGGGAGCCCATCGACTTGATCGTCGTGCGCGACGAACTGCGACGGCGTGGCCAGCTCGACGAAATCGGCGGTGAGGACTACGTCATCAGGTTGGCCGAGAGTGTGCCCACCTGGGTTAACGCCGAGTACTACGCCAAGATCGTCCGCGACAAAGGTGTGCTCCGCGATCTGATCCGTTGCGCGGGGCAGGTCACCGAGAGCGCCTATGCTCAGAGCGACAGCGTTCCCCTGATCCTGGATGGCGCGGAGGCGAAGCTCTTTGCGGTCACCGAGCGTCGAATCAGCCGGCAGGCCGCCGTGCTCACCGAGGTGGCCCGGCTGGTGTACAGCCAGATCGAGGAACGCAGGGAAGGGTATCTCAGTGGGCTGCCGTCCGGTTACCACGAACTCGACGATTTGACCAGCGGGCTACAGCGAGGCGACCTGATCATCATCGCCGGTCGCCCGAGTATGGGCAAGACGGCTCTGGGTCTCAACATAGCCGAGCATCTGGCGGTGGACCAGAAAGAGCCGGTGCCGACGGCCTTCTTCTCCATGGAAATGAGTAAGGAGCAGATCGCTCTGCGTATCCTCTGCAGCCGGGGCAGGGTCAGCTCGCACAGCATCCGCCGGGGGATGCTCTCCGAAGCGGACATCAACACGTTGGGCTACATCCTCGCGGAGTTGGAGTCGGCCCCGTTGTACATCGACGATACGCCGGGCATGAGCGTCCTCGAACTGCGCAGCAAGGCCCGTCGCCTGAGAAAGCAATACCAGATTCAGGCGATTTTTGTGGACTACCTTCAGCTCATGCACGCTTCTTGGGCCAGAGAATCCCGGCAGGTGGAGATGGCGACGATCTCCCGAGCGCTCAAAGGCTTGGGCCGGGAGCTGAACATCCCGGTGATTGCCATGGCCCAGCTCAACCGGGCGGTCGAGGCCCGCGAGGGGAACCGGCCCCGGATGAGCGACCTGCGCGAGTCGGGGGCCATCGAGCAGGACGCCGACGTGGTGATCCTGCTCCACCGCGAGGAGTACTACAAACCCAAAGACGAATCGGTGCGGGGCATTGCGGACGTGATCGTCGAAAAGCAGCGTAACGGCCCCACCGCGACGATCAAACTCCAGTTCGACCGCAGGCTGACCCGGTTCAACAACCTGGAGCTGGTGGCCAGCCCGGCGGCTGCGGCGACGGCGGACTATAGCGACCAGGCCCCCTTCTGACCCGCTGGCCGGCGCCGGGGCGGCGAGAATCTGTTGCCCCTGCGGCCCGAGGTCGGTATCATGCCGTCCGGTTCCCGTGGCGCGGGATTTTGCCGGGACCAAGTGCGCGGTTTTTGAGTTACGATCCCTTCTTATCCTGCTCAAAAAGGACGACTTTACGTGCCAAGACCCCACAGCGCCTGCCTCGCTTTGTTGATATTTGCCTGGGTTTGCCCGTTGTCGCCGGGTCAGGAGGGCCCGGCAGGGGCCACCATCGATGCGGTCGAGATTGAAGGGAACGTGGCCGTTGCCGAGGCCTTCATCCGCAACGTCATCCGCCTCGCTCCCGGACACCCGTTGGATCAGGCCGCGATCGACGAAGACCTGGCCCGCCTGCTGCGGACCGGCAGGTTTCTCAGCGCCACCGTCACGACCGAAACACCCGACCAGAAGCTGATCGTGGTTTTCCACCTGGTCGAGCGACCGGTCATCACCGACATCCGCTTTCGCGGGAACGTCGAGCTCAAGGACAAGAAGCTCCGGGCGCTGGTTCCGTTGCAGGTTGGCGAACCGGTGGACGCCTTCGACGTCCGCGAGGGCCGGGACGGCATCACCGCCGCGTACCGCGAAAAGGGTTACGGCAATGTCGTCGTCGAGCACGACGCCGAGCTGCTGGCCCGGTCCGGCGAACTGGTCTACACCATCGAGGAAGGGCCGCGGGTCCGCGTCCGCAAGATCCTCTTCGAGGGCAACGAGTCGATCGACCGCCGCGAGCTACAAAAGCACGTCGAGACCAAGACTTACCTGTGGATCTTCCGCGACGGCAATTTCGACGTGGACCGCGTCGAACAGGACGCCGCCGCCGTCCAGAACCACTACCGTGGCGAAGGCTACCTCGACGCCCGGGCCAGCTACCGCGTCGAACCGGGCGAGAAGCCCGAAGACCTGATCGTGGTCTTCGTCATCGCCGAGGGTACGCGCTACCGGGTCGAATCGGTTGCCGTAGACGGCAACACGGTCTTTGCGACCGAGGACCTGCTCAGCCCCGAGACCATGCGTACCCAGCCGGAGGACTTCATCTGTCAGATTGATCTCGACCGCGACGTCCGCGACATCCAAACGCGCTACGGAGAGCTGGGCTACATCTACGCCCGGGTTCGGGCGACGCGGGTCTACTCCGAGACGCCGGGGCTGGTCCTGATCCGCGTCGAGATCGAGGAGGGCGATCCCTACCGCGTGGGGCGGGTCGTGGTCCGCGGCAACGAGAGCACCAAAGACAAGGTGGTCCGCCGGGCGCTCGACCTTTTTCCCCCGGACGACGTGATCGATCTGGGCGAGTTGCGTGAGGCCGAGCAGCGCCTTCGCGAAACGCAGATCTTCAGCCGGGCGACCATCAGCCCGGTCGGCGAGGCCGAGGGCGTCCGCGACCTGGTCATCGACGTTCAGGAGTCCGAGCGGGCCGGCGATTTCATCTTCGGGGTCGGCGTCAACTCCAACAGCGGCCTGGTCGGCAGCATCGTTTTGGACGTCAAGAACTTCGACTTATTCGATTGGCCGCGCAGCTTCAAGGAGTTCGTCAAGCTGCGCTCCTTCCGCGGCGCTGGGCAAAGGCTGCGTCTCGAGGCCCAGCCCGGGACCGAGTTCAACCGCTTCCGCATCGACTTCGTGGAGCCTTACCTCCTGGATAAGCCGGTCCGACTCGCCACCAGCGCCTATTTCTTCGACCGGGGGCGCGAGTCCTACGACGAGCGGCGCGTCGGCGGCAACGTAGGCTTCGGCAAGCGGTTGACCAAAGGCTGGCTCAAGGACTGGTATGCCGAGGTGGCTTTTCGAGTCGAGGACGTCGATGTTGACGACCTCGATCTCTTCGCTCCCCGCGACGTCCGCGAGGTCGAGGGCGGCAACTTCCTCACCAGCGTCAAGGGTACGCTGGCCCGGGACCGCACCGACTCGCGCTTCGTGCCCACCCGGGGGGATGTGCTCCGCCTTTCCTGGGAGCAGTACGGCATCTTTGGTGGTGAGGACTTCTTCGCCAAGGCCACCGCCAGCTACACCTGGCACAAGACCCTGTTCACCGACGTGGAGGAGCGCAAGAGTGTCCTGTCGCTGCGGGGCGACGTGGGCGGCATCTTCGGCGATGCACCGGTGTTCGAGCGGTTCTACGCCGGCGGCATCGGATCGATCCGCGGCTTCGAGTTCCGCGGCGTTTCTCCGCGCCAGGGACTCGACGACGACCCGATCGGCGGAGATTTCCTGGTGCTGGCCAAGGCCGAGTATTCCTTCCCCCTGGTCGGCGACAACCTGCGCGGCGTGCTCTTTACCGACATGGGCACCGTGGAGGACGGCTTCGAGCTGACCTCCTGGCGGGCCTCCGTGGGCGTCGGCGTCCGCCTGCAGATCGATTTCTTCGGCCCGGTCCCGCTGGAGTTCGACCTGGCCGCCCCCATTCTCAGGGACGGCGACGACGAGGAGCAGATCTTCAGCTTCTTCATCGGGGCGACGTTCTAAACCGCTAACGCCGCCCGTTCACCAGCAGGTCACCGATCGCCCGCGACGCGACCTTCCTGCGGCTCTCCTACAGCCCCGTGAACGCCTGCTGGAATCGCGCGAAGTCCTGCAGGTCCACATCGCCGTCGATGTCGAGGTCGGCAGCGTCGCAACCCGCCGGGGAGCTGACATCCGGGCCGCCCACGCACCCGCAGAAGATGGCGAAGTCGTCGCCATCAACGTCGCCGTCCCCGTCGCAGTCGCCGAAGACCGGCACTTGAAACTCGTAGGCCCCCATGTCCACAACGACCGGGTAATCGGGCGGGTCAGCCACACCCGTGTCCTCGGTCTCGGGGTCGTCCACGAACCGCGGGTGGCCCTCCAGATCAAGCGGCGTGCGCTCGGTCGTGTCGCCGTCGTCGTCCACATCGGCCCAATCCGGCGGCACGGCCGTGTTATCCGCCGCGTCGATGCACGGTGAGCCCGCCGTCAGACGATAGTCCCCACCTGCCGGGTCGGCAAAAAGCGGATCGGCGCTGGTCAGCGCGGTCCAGTCAAGCTGTCCTCCACCGCTCACGTAAATGCCCCCCAGACCGCCCTGCACATCGCAGTAGGCGAGGCCGGCGGAGGCCCCCGAACCGATGTATAGCACGGGCCCCTCAGGTGCCTCGTTGCCCCAGAGGATCGTGTTTTGCAGCGACGCGGAAGCGCAAGCGTATATGGTCAGACCCCCACCCGAACTCGTCGCGACGTTGCCGTGGAACGTGCAGTTCCGGACCTCGAGCGCCACGGAGAGCACGTTTTGGACGAGGACGCCGGCTCCCACGCTGCCCGCATTATTCGCGAAAAGGCAGTTCTCGAAGCGAACGGTGCGCGGCCCGTTGTAGCAGAGGCAGTACTGGTCCACACACACGCCAACTTGCTGATTGTCGCGGATCGTGCAGTGGCTGAAGGTCGGGTTGGCCCGGTTCCACACGGCCACGCCGCGGTAGCCATTCGAAGCGACCAGGCAGTGCGAGACGATGGGATTGGAGCGGTCACCAATCGTCAGGCCCGCGCCCACGTTGTTCACGAACCAGCAGTCCCTGATGGTCGGACTGGCGTCCTGGCCGACATACGCGCCGCTGCCGTTCGCGTTCTTCACCATGATACCGGAAAGGACCACCGAGGGCCCCTGGAGCGGACTGAACTCGAAACCGTAGTTAGCGCCGTCGCAGTCGATCACGCACGCCTGCGGATCGCCGCTCGCGCTTTCGATCATCAGGTCCTTGCCCAACAGACCGATCTCGACGTTTCCCGGGCCGGTGTGGACGCCATCCGCGATCACGATGCGATCGCCGTCGACGGCCTCGTCCACCGCCGCCTGGACCGTCGCGTAGTCTGCAGGCACGTGCAGCGTACCCGTCAGGAGCAACGTGAGTGTGATGTGAACCGGATCGTTCACCGCATGGGGAGCCGTGGCCACCAGATCGCAGACGTGCTCACCATGGGGCAGGCCGCCGACGCCGACCTCGAGCGCGATGTCGTCCACCTCGCCCGCTGATGTGCCGCTCGCAGGATCGCAGCTCAGCCAGGGGCAATCCTCCAGCAATCCCCAGTCCAGATCGCCGCCGCCGGCGTTGCGGATGCCGAGCGTCATCGGCGGCGGGTCGCCGCTGCCCAGCGGGCACGAATGGAGCAGCTCCCGCCACGACACGGCGATCGTCGGCTGGGCGTCGTTGAACTCGTAGGCCCCCATGTCGGCGACGCCGCCGGCCGGCAGCGGTCGCGGATTGCCGTCCAAGTCCACCTTCGGCAGTCCGCCGGGCGGGTCGTTCGTGCCGGCGCCGATGCACGGCGAGCCCGCGATCAGGTGCTGGTCCGCGTCAAAGGCCAACTGCGGGTCGTCGTCGATGTTGCCCGTCCCCGGGCAGCCGCCCTCCACGCAACTATACGTCACGTCGGTGCCGCTCTCGATCTGCTCGGGAGTGTTGCCCCAGACGATGCAGTTCACGACCTGATCGGCCTCGAGGGCCGCGTCTTCCTCTCCTGTGTTGTCTACGACCGTGCAGTTGACGAGCAGGTCGCCCGTGCCGACGCCGCTGCCCTGATCGCTGACGTTGCCGGCGATCAGGCAGTTGACGTACTGTCCGCCGCAGATCGCGCCTCGCGAGTCGAGCGCGTGGTTCCACCGGATGAGGCACTGCTGAATGAGGACGTCCTCCCAGGCTTCGATTCCCCCACATTTGGGCGCAAGGTTATGCTCGATACGACAATTCGTGATTTTGCTGCCCGAGTAGGCAGACACACCGCCGATCCCGAAGATCGCTCGGTTTCCGCTGATCGTGCATCGCGTGAGTGTGAGCAGCCCGTCGTAGGCATAGATCCCGGCTCCGTAACCGGCGCAATTGCCGCTGATGAGGCAGTCAGTGAGAACGACCTCACTGCCATCCGCGTGGATGGCACCGCCTGAGGCGTGGTCCTCCGCCATGTTGTCCACGAGTCGGCAGCCATCGACGGTCACGCCGGAGTCCCAGCAACGGATCGCGCCGCCGCCGGCTTCGCACCAGCCGTTGCGGATGGTCAGGTCGGCGATGACGGTCGCGGGAGTCTCGCCGCTATGCAGATAGAAGCCGGTGGCGGCGCCTCCGCCGTCGATGATGCAGGCCTCGGCCACGCCGGACCTGCCGCGGATGGTGATCTCTTTGCCCTGGGGGTCGAGGTCGGTGTTGCCCGCGCCGGCATAGACACCGTCAGCGAGCGACACTTCATCTCCGTCAACGGCCGCATCGATGGCTTCCTGAATCGCATCAAACGGATGCGCCGCCGAACCGTCCTCGAGCGGATCGCTCACCGCCGGGTCGCCGGGCCCCGGATCGCCGGGTGCGTCGTCGTCGACGTGCCAGATGGTCTGGGCCTGAGCGGTACTCGTTGTCACCAGCGTGCAGGTGAGCAACAAGAAAAGGAAGGCCTGAGCGGTTATCGAGCAAGACATGGCGTTTTCCTCCTTCACCCGGCCGCCACGAACGGGCCTGTTGGCAGCAGGTGTATAGAACTGATGGGGCGGTTTCGGTGAAGTGCGGCGGTCTCCGGCCCGGCTGGGCAAAGCACGTTCTGGCGTCCCATGCCCCTTCCTTGGCCGTCGCGTCCGCCGAAACCTCCCGGGTCAGCGGACCGGCGTATTGTACCAGATGGCCGGTCAGAGCAATACCGAAAAGTCACGTTATTCAGGTGATTTGGCGCACGCCCCAGACGTGGGCCCCCGGGCTGGTGCCGGCCAGCACTTCGGGGTCCAGCTTTGACCGTTGGGCGTATTTGTCGGCGGCGCGGAGAACTGTTTGCCGGCAGTCCGTTGCGCCTGTTTACGGCGACGAGCCCGTGAAAACCGCCTGGAACCCGGCGAAGTCGGCCAAGTCCACGTCGAAATCGGCGTCGAAGTTGAACGCATCGAGGCAGTCCTGCGGCGTGGTCGGCGGTGTCGGGTCGGGCCAGGAGTCCGGACCGTTCAAGCAGTCTGAGAAAAGGGCATAGTCGTCCAGGTCCACGTCGCCGTCGCCGTCGGCATCACCGGGAACGGGAAGGATCGCGACCAGGTTGTCCGAGTCATCAACCGTCCCGTCAAGCGTCAAAGAAACGTAGTACACCGGGTACCCGTTGGTCAGAAGCGTAGCCCCGGACTCAATGATCAGTTCCTGCAGGTAAACCGCCTCGCACGTGCCCTGACCGAGTCCGTCGTTGTCGTGATCGTCCACCAGAGCAACGGTGGTGGGCGTCGGGCCGATCCGGAGCGTCCCGATGGGATAGTGCCCCGGTTGCGTGCGATCGAGGCCTGCCGCGATGGGGCCGATGTCTTCGCTCATTCGTTCCAGACGCTGCGCGCCCCCGAGGCCGACCATGCGTAGTTCGGCCAGGGCCATGTCGTAACGCTGGTTCGATGCGATGGCCACGTCATAGTCGCCGCCCACGCCGACGCAGGCTGCCTCGGAGGCCATCAGCAGGGCCGCACCCGGCCCGGCGACGAATGCGCCCTCGACGAAGAAGCCGCCGCCGCTACGGGCCGAGAAGTCACCGACGATCTCGCCGTTGTTGGTCAGCGTGCCCAGAATCGTCAGCGTGCCATTCTGGATGGTCGTTGTCCCGTCGTTGGTGTAGTCACCGACCACCTGCGTGTCGGCGACGAGGAGCACGCTGCCGGCGTTGGTCACATCCGCGTACACGTCGGCGAATCCCTCAATGACGCCGGTCGTCGCGTTGATCAGGCCCAGGCCCGCCTCGATGAAGCCGCCGAGAACTTCCAGAAACTCGCTGTTCTGGAGCGCCGCGTCGCTGGCGAGGGTCCCACCGTAGATCGAGGTCGGCACGTGGTTGAACAGCGCCCCGTCGGCCAGCAGGACGGACCCGGGCGAAAGCGTCGCCGAGCCGAGCTGCGCCTCGTACCACGCAATCTTGTCGTCCTTGCGCGACGCGGAGAGCACGTCGGTGTCCCCATCGCCGTCCACGTCTGCCGCGAACACGGACCAGGCCTCGTCGGCGGTCGTGGAGATGATCCGGCCGGTAAAGCTCGGCGGCGTGCCGCCGTCGTTCTCGTACCACGCGATCTTGTCGTCGGTGCCCGACGCTGAGAGTACGTCGGTATCCCCGTCGCCGTCCAGGTCCGCCGCGAACACGGAACGGGGCCAGTCGGCGTTGGTCGCGATGACCCGTTCGGTGAAGCCCGGCGGCGAGGCACCGTCGTTCTCGTACCACACGATCTCCTCGGGCTGGAATGCGGCGAGTACATCGGTGTCACCGTCGTCGTCCACGTCCGCCGCGAATACGGAAGCGGCGTACGATGCGCTCGTTGAGATGACCTGCTGGGTAAAGCCCGGCGGCGCGCCGCCGTCGTTTTCGTACCAGGCGATCTTGTGATCGTTGTCCGACGCGGAGAGTGCGTCGGTGTGCCCGTCGCCGTCCACGTCCGCCGCGAAGACGGAGGTCGCGCAGTCCACATCTGTTGAGATGATCCGCTCGGTAAAGCCCGGTGGCGAGCCGCCGTCGTTCTCGTACCAGGCGATCTCGTCGTCGGAGCACATCGCGGAGAGCACATCGGTGTCCCCGTCGCCATCCACATCCGCCGCGAACACGGAAACGGGATCGAAGACCATCGCTGAGATGGTCCGCTCGGTAAAGCCCGGCGGCGAACCGCCGTCATTCTCGTACCACTTGATCCTGTAAGAAAACGCGGAGAGCACGTCGGTGTCCCCGTCGCCGTCCACGTCCGCCGCGAAGACGGAGGCCGCCCAGTCGGCGGTCGTTGAGATGACCCGCTCGGTAAAGCCCGGCGGCGCGCTGCCGTCGTTCTCGTACCAGGCGATCTTGTCATCCTCCTCCGACGCAGAGAGCACGTCGGTGTCCCCGTCGCCGTCCACGTCGGCCGCAAACACACAAGTGGCCCCGTTGGCGTTTGTTGAGATGACCCGCTCGGCGAACTCCGGCAGGGCACCGCCCAGCGTCACGTCGGCGCTGAAGGCCGTCAGGGCATTGGGGGCCAGCGTGGTCTGCCCGCCGAGCGTCGCGCCGGTGTCCGTAGCGACGATCAGCGTCGCGCCGCCGTCGGCGCTCAACTCACCGCTTAGCGTGACGGCCAACGCAGCGGCCTCGACCTCCACGCGGGCCCCCATCGGGGTGTCTAGCTCGCCGGCCAATTCGATCTCCCAGCCGGGCGCTGCCAGTAGGGCGGCATCGTCGGCCAGCGTGTAGAGCCCGCCGGAGGGCTGCTCGAGCGGACCGCGGGCCCGCAGCGTCAGGGCCTGGCCCAGGAAGTCGATCGTTGGCTCGGCGGCAAACCGTTCCACGGCGGCAGTCAGGAAGTGACCATCTTCGGCGGCGTCAAAAGCGCTCGCGATCGTCGCGTATGACTGCCCGGTCGTCACGTTGAACACCGGCCCAGCCAGGCCGCTCTCGTACCACGCGATCTTGTCATCAAAACCCGACGCGGAGAGGACATCGCTATCTCCGTCGCCGTCAACGTCCGTTGCAAACACGGACCAAGCACCGTTGGCGTTCGTTGAGATGATGTGTTCGGTAAAACTCGGCAGTGAGCTGCCGTCGTTCTCGTACCACGCGATCGTGTCATCCCAATCCGACGCGGAGAGGACATCGCTATCTCCGTCGCCATCAACATCGGCCGCGAAAACGCAACGGGCGCCGTCGGCGTTCGTTGAGATGATGTGTTCGCTGAAACTCGGCGGTAAGCCGCCGTCGTTCTCGTACCACGCGATCTTGTCATCCTCAAAAGACGCAGAGAGGACATCGCTATCTCCGTCGCCATCAACATCGGCCGCGACAACGGATTCGGCGTCGTCGGCGTTCGTTGAGATGATGTGTTCGCTAAAACTCGGCAGTGAGCCGCCGTCGTTCTCGTACCAGGCGATCTTGTTATCGAAACGCGACGCGGAGAGGACATCGCTGTCCCCGTCGCCATCAACGTCCGCCGCGAAAACGCAACGGGCCCCGTCGGCGTTCGTTGAGATGATGTGTTCGCTAAAACTGGGCGGTGAGCCGCCGTCGTTCTCGTACCACGCGATCTTGTCATCGTAATACGACGCGGAGAGGACATCGGTATCTCCGTCGCCATCAACGTCGGCCGCGAAAACAGAATAGGCTCCGTTGGCGGCGGTCGAGATGACTCGCTCGGTGAAGCCCGGCGGTGAGCCGCCGTCGCTCTCGTACCACGCGATCTTGTCATCATCTATCGACGCGGAGAGGACGTCGGTGTCCCCGTCACCATCAACGTCCCTTGCAAACACGGACCAAGCGCTGTCGGCGTTCGTTGAGATGATGTGTTCGCTAAAACTCGGCAGTGAACCGCCGTCGTTCTCGTACCACGCGATCTTGTCATCATTTCCCGACGCGGAGAGGACATCGCTAGCCCCGTCGCCATCAATGTCCGCGACAAAAACGGTATTGGCCCCGTCGGCGGTGGTTGAGATGACCCGCTCGGTGAACGGCACCTCCCCCGCCCCGGCCGGCGATACCCACACCGCCAAGGCGGGGACAACGCTCACGACAATCATTCCGATCCGGTTCCAGGAATACATGGTTGGTGCTCCTTTCGTGTCCTCCGCTCCGACCTTCCCGGGGTGAGTGGTTGGAATTGAGCGATAATCACCCACCTATCGAGCCCTTATGCTACCCAAGCGGGCTGCTGCATTGCAAGTAGGCTTCGGAAACTGCACCCCCAGTCCTCCCTCTTCACCGGCTTGTCCGGCCAGCAGTTCGTCGCCGTCCACCGCTGGAATCGTCGGCTCAGTTCCGGCTGAAAGTGCAGTTGGTCACCGTGGGGCAGCCGGAGTTGTACATCCGACCGCCCCTATCGTGCGGGTACCGTCCCGTCATCTGCCTCTGCGAATAGAGCGTTTGTCCCCGGGGCGAGGGTCATCCACTCCCCGCAGCGACTCGCCTGCTCCGCCGGCCTTAGTTTGCCCGCCGAGAGGCAAAGGTCGGGTTCACCGAAAGGCTACGTTATTCAGGTGATTTGGCGCACGCCCCAGACGTGGGCCCCCGGGCTGGTGCCGGCCAGCACTTCGGGGTCCAGCTTTGACCGTTGGGCGTATTCGTCGGCGACGCGGAGAATCGCTTGCCGGGCGGTGTCGGTATCGGTGTGCAGCACGACGATGGTCCCGCCGGCGCCCCGGCCGGAGATCTTGGCTCCGTAGATACCGTTGGCGATCCCTTCGGATCGCAGCAGACTGACCAGCCGATCGGTCTCGATGCTGCCCAGGCCGCAGCGCTGCCCGTAGCTCCAATGCGAGGCGTACATGAGCTCCCCGGCTTCGAGGATCGCCTGCTGTTCGTGCGTGCGGGCCGCCCGGGCCAGACGTTCGGCAAACTGGTGGGCCCGGGCGTTCTCGTAGATGTGGTGTTCCGTGCGCGAACGAACTTTGTAGACCCTGCCGGGCTCGATCGTGGTCAGGGGGTCGCCGGATTCGCCGAAACGAGCGAGGAAGTCGGCACCGTTGATCCTGGTGGGCAGGCGGTCGCGGAATCGCTCAACGTAGTCGGCCACCGTCAACTGCGAAAGGTGGCCCTCCCAGGGCGGGCCGGCGGTTGCTTCGGCGGCGAGAATGCGCCCGATGATGTTGCGCCCCATAAACGCCGCGACCCGGGCGTCGATGTATTTCCGGTTTGCGGTCGGGCTGCGCGCTCCGCAGTCGATGCCGGTCAGGGCCAATCCCTCCGGCAAGGGCAGCGTCCCGAGCACCTCGCAGGTCTGGCAGCGCAGTTGAAGCAGGCTGCCCGGTTGGCTCAGCAGCACGGCCGCCGAGTCCGCGATTCCCTGGCAGCGGCCCCACAAGAGGTTCTGCCCTCGACAGGCCAGTTGGGCGCACTGCAGCGGCTCGAGGGGAAGGTCCAACGCCCGGGCCAGGGCCAAGACGGCGGCGACCGATGTGGCGGCCGGTGCAGCTACGCCCACCTTACCCGACAGCGCCGAACGGATCCCGATGGTCAGCCCGCCCCCGAGGTGGGGCGCGGTTTTGCTCTCCAGCAGCGCATAAAGCACGGCGGCAATGTCACCGGCCCCGTCACAGTTGCAGGCGGCCAGCGTGGCGGCAAAAGCCTGCGGGTCGGCCAGGCGGTTGCCGTCCCCGTAGAACCGTGCCAGGGGCCAGGAGCATTGGCCGGCCCAGCCGTTGCCCTCGTGGTGCAGGGCGCAGACGAACACGGTCTGATCGTTCCGGGGGGCCAAAGCGACCAGGACGGCCCCGGCCAGTGGGTAGGAAAGGGTCAGAGACCCGGTGTACTCGGCGAAACCGCCCATCACGTCGAGGCGCCCAGGTGCCCGGGCAACCCACTTTCGCGTGGCCGGAGCCCACTGTTCGCCCAGAGCGCTGCCCAACCGGCCGATGAACCGGTCGACCTCGTTGGCCAGGGGGGCATCGATCGTCGAATCTACGCTCATGACCTCATCTGTTGTCGGTTGTGGTTCCAGTCGGTCGAATTACTGCGTCCGACGCGGGCCCTCGGGGTCAGCAGACCTTCTGCAGCACGTCCTCTTCGACGAAGATCGGCGTCTGTTTGGTGACTCCAAGGGCGATGGCGTCGGAAGGACGCGAATCGATCTCCACCAGATCCCCGTTTCGCCGCATGATCAGCTTGGCGTAGAACGTATGGTCGCGCAGGTCGCTGATCACGATCTTCTCCAGATCGGCATCGAGCTGCTCGATGATGTTGGCCATCAGGTCGTGCGTCAAGGGGCGTTGCATTTGGATGCCCTTTACCCGCCGATCAATAGCCAGGGCCTCGTTGATGCCGATCAGGATTGGGAAATGACGGTCGCCGCTGCGCTCCTTGAGAACGATCACCTGGGAGTCGCCGTTCTCCATAATGATGATCCGAGCCAGATCCATCTGCACGAGCATGGGCGACCCTTCCGGCAAAACCCGCCAACGTCACCCTATCCGCTGGCCCAAAAGGTGTCAAGACGCCTCAACCCGAGCCCGCGGGCCCGCCACGGGCCGAATGCTGCTCCTGCCCGGCGCCGTCCTTGGTCAGGCACCGGGTCAGCTGGCGCCACCCATCTTCTCGCGCAGTTTGCGGAACTCCTCAGCCGGCATGGAAACGCCGTCGGATTCTGTCGGGAAACCCCGTTTCAGCACATCATCTGCGTAGCGAGCAAACGCGTCGGTGAGCGTGTCGTGGAGATCAGCGTAGCACTTGACGGACCTGGGCCGATGACCGGCCTTGTAGCCCAGGACGTCGTGCAGCACGAGTACCTGCCCGTCGCAGTGCGGGCCCGAAACGCACCCGATCACCGGAAGCGGCGTGCCTTCGGTCACGATCCGAGCCACCTCATTGGTCACCGCTTCGAGAAGCAGCCCCACCGCCCCCGCTTCCTCCATGATCCTGGCGTCTTCGATGATTCGCAGGGCTTCCTTCGCCTTTTTGCCCTGGCAGCGATACCCGCCCAGATGGTGCACCGACTGCGGTTTGAGGCCCAGATGGGCCATCACCGGAATCGCCGCCCGGCTCATGGCTTCCACGGTCGAGGCCAGGCGGCGATCCACCTCGACCTTGACGCAATCGCAG
>Ga0114922_10002747_pt1 | contig 16433 bp, 13 predicted proteins | sample AartaG_FD_100975 | JGI IMG/M metagenome (GOLD analysis project Ga0114922, IMG submission 100975) | Deep subsurface microbial communities from Aarhus Bay to uncover new lineages of life (NeLLi) - Aarhus_00045 metaG | ecosystem: Environmental > Aquatic > Marine > Oceanic > Sediment | place...
ATCCTTCTGGAATATCAAGTATCGCAAAAGCAATGAAAAGACAATATCCTGTTGCGTCAACAGCGGCGGTAGCTATTTGTAGATTACGAGAAACTTCTGCTTTTTTAGGATCAAGTGGATCTAACTTTCCGCTAACACCTAATATTTCTGGAGCAATTGCATACCCTGCTGTATGATCAGCACCCATAGGTGTAGTTGCATAGGTAACTCCAATCCCTTTTATTGCTCGTGGATCATAAGCGGGCAATCCTTGACCTTTTACTGTAGGAATCCTTGTCACTCCAAAGACTTTACCTGTAATTTCTGTTCCGTTAGCAAGTATTTTTCCTGTTGGTGTTTTATTTCGAATTTCATCCATAAGCTTTAAAGCTCCTTTTCCATCTCCGAATTTAATTAATCCTCCTTCCATTGCTACGGCGAGTGTATCTCCTGCTTCAATTGTATCTAATCCTAAATCATTGCAAGCTCTGTTTAACTCACCAATGTCATCCAAATTATAGATTGAACAATTGGGTCCAAGGGCCCATACACTTTCATATTCGAGAACTCCAACAGGATCTTTTCCACCGGGTTTGCACCATACTTCAGAACATTGTATGATACAACCGGGATTACAAAAGTGGGGTCTAACACCTCCCCGTTTCTTGATTTCTTCTGCCTTTGCTTCACCAGAAACTTGTTCAGCTCGTTCATCTTGACCACTAGAGAAATTTCTCTGAGGTAAACCTCCTGCTTCATTAATAATATTTACTAAAACGGCCGTACCATAGGAATTGAGCGCACCTCCTGGTTTTGTAACATCATGAGATGTAAGTGCATCAATTAATTTTTTGATACCTGCTTTGAAAACATCCTGATTCGCAATTTCTACTCCTGGGGCGCCTGTTTCATCAATAATGATGAATTTCAAACCTTTAGATGCCATAACGGCTCCCATACCACCTCGTCCTGCATATCTACTGGGTAATCCCTCAGGATCGCTAAAACACACACCTGAATTACTTCCAAGAAGCTCAGCAGCTATTCCAATCCCACATATCCCGACTTTATCACCATATTCTTTAAAAAGATCCTTATATGCATCATATAATCCTTTTCCAACCCATTTATTAGCATTTATGAATTCTGTACCATCCATAGTAATTTTTAAAAGATAGTAATCATCTCCAGTATGTTTACCTTCTACAATTATTGCTCCAATACGCATTTTCGCTAACATCTGGGCGAATGGAGTGCCAGCATTAGCTTCTTTAATACCTCCTGTTAAAGGAGACTTTCCACCTACAGAAAGTCTTCCACTTGAGGGGGCTTTAGTACCAGTGACAATTCCCGGAGCAAGCACCAATTTATTATGAAGTCCTAATGGATTACAAGTTGGAGGAACCTCTTTTGCAACAATAGTCGATGTCATACCTCGTCCACCTAATGCTGCGTAATCTCCCGGTAAATCTTCAAATTTAGCCTCTAGGTTATTCATATTAACTCTTAATATTCTTTTTGGCAAATTTTTCACCTCTAATTTTTTAGGCGAGTTATAATAGTGTTTCAATTTTATTTAAACGGTTCGTTATGTACTGACTGAAATAACGAAATATTAGACTTCTTATCGGGTTTAACAATTTAGTCTAATTTCTAAAGCAATAAAATTTTAGAGAATAAGGATTTAATACGAATCTAATTTTATATCTTTTTGAGACATATGGCTTACTCAAATAATAAAGTTAATGAGTTTTTATCTTTTAAGATTATTCAGGGTGGGGAAACAATTAAAGTTAAATTATCTACAGTTAATTTGAGAAAAAAATTTGATGAGATATATGGTTCATTATTAAAGGAATTGAAATTAAAACAAAAAGATACATATCTAAGCAACGAAGAGGGAATGATGATAGGAGATCTTGATTTAAACTTATATTTAGAAGATATTATCAAAAAATTCGGTACTAAGTTAAAATTATATTATGAAAAAGTATTCTAAATAGCTTAGTTCTGAGTTCTTTTATTTAAAAACAGGTATAATAAGATGACTTGGAAACTCTTTTGAGTGATAAATTTTTTGCTTAGCAACAACATAGTCTCCTGGCTTACCCTCTCCTCCTAAATTTGAGTTAATATCAAATCTTGGAAAATTACTTGATGTTAATTCTATTCTTAATTGATGGCCTTTCCTATAATAATTTGAGGTGTTTCCTAATTCTATCTCATACTGATATATTTTACCTGGTTCTATAAGAGAAGGGTTATTATCACCATTTCTGAACCTTGCTCTAATTCCAGCATCCAAGATATTAATCGCTTTTCCTCGAGGATACACATCTACTAATTTGACCATAAAATCTGTGTCTATTGCTGATGAGGTAGCATATATTACCATCTTCACTGGACCAGTTATCTCTATTCCTTTCTCTAACGGCTTAGTTGAGTATACTAATACATCATTTCTTTTTTCAGCATCTTTCTGATTATGAGCTCCTTTCATGATACCTAAATTTCTCCCTCCTATTGTAATAACAGGATTCATTGGATCAAAAATATACATGTCTTCTACCTCATTACTAGGTTCTTCAAGATTTAATATACCATCTCCCTTAATACTATTTGCGCTTCCTCCTGAATGGATGTATAATCTCCTATATTCTATATTTTCTGGGGGCCAGTCCTCGGTATATCTCCAAGTATTCTTTCCCATAATCCAGTACTTAATAGAAGGTTTATTAATATCTGGAAATACATGTTTTTCATCCTTTAACCAGTAACGATTCCAATTGAGATTTATAAATTCTTTGTAAAAACGTGGTAACCCCGCATTCCATATCTTACTTTCAGGATGACCTATAGCAGCATGAGCCCACGATCCAATAAGCAACTTTGAATACTTTTTTGCATCTCCAGTAGCATTCTCTTTAATTTCTAAAAAATCTTGTAATTGTTGCTCAAAAAACATGTCCTGCCAACCAGCTAACATAAAAGCAGGTTGCAAGAACTTTTCAGAATCCATTTCTAAAAACCCAGACATTTTATACGAATCTTTATCCAAATCTCGCGTTATCAGGAAATCATTTAAAAATTTAAAATAAATTTTGAGATTTCGCTTAGAGGAGTCAAAATTCTTAACATTATAAAACGCAACTAATAAATCCTGGACTTCTTTAATGGTTTTATCTTTTAATTGGGATAATTTAATCCCACTTTTCTTTTTAATCGGATCGTTATATAAAGCATATTTAGGATTCAAATATCGTTCCTGCATTAAAACTGTTAACGTATTCACTGGAGGAATTTCACGATGCGATGCAATATTGACCATTATCCTATAAATCGAAGTTGTAAGAGCATGTATTTGTAGACCTCCATTATTAATCCACAAATTCAATGTTGATGTAACAGCGGGGGAAATGCAAGTTAAATACTTGTTATCCCAAGATAGAGCAAGCTGAGTTATACCAAAATAACTTGCTCCTGCCATTCCAATTTTACCATTATACCAATATTGTTTGGAAATCCATTCTAATGTTTCCAATCCATCCTCTCTTTCTGTGAATAAATAATAATTAAAACCCGTTGAATGACCAGTTCCTCTAATATCTTGAATGATTGTGACAAATCCATGGACAGCATAAGCATATCCTATAAAACTCCAACTATCCTTCCAATAGGGGACTCTTATTAAGATAGTTGGACATTTACTTCTTTTATTAAAAACTCTTTTTGGAACATAGACATCTGTTGTCAACTGAGTTCCATCTTTTAAAGTTATTACATATTCTGGATATCTTTTTACTCCATTCTTACCAAACCCAAATCCTAATGATTTTCCTAAAATCTTCACTAAGGGAACAATACCGTGTCGCATTATAAATTTACTTAATCTTCGTACGAACTTAGGAAATCTGGGTTTCACTATTACTTTTAAATCCGATAAGTTAGTAACATGGTTTTTTTTCATTAATTTGAAAAAAAATTAATACCTTATAAAGTTTCAATAATTAAAAATGGCAGGCCCGAGGGGATTTGAACCCCCGATCTTCAGCTTAGGAAGCTGCCGCCTTATCCAGACTGGGCCACGGGCCTATTATCAATATCTTTCTGTATAATCATATAAAAGCATAATGTAATAAAAAGTTGAATGAATACGAAATAATTAGGTTTCTTTTTCCGCTTGTTCTTCTTTAGACAATTTTATCATTGGATTTTATGTGAGTAATTATGTATAGAACTATAAAAAGTATAGAAAGGTTTTAATTCATAGGTATTTAAATGTAATTATAAATATTTTTTTATGAATAATTGTTTTTCGAGTTTTATTAATAATGTCACGTGAAAGTTATTCTAGATCTAATCGTCCTATCGACTATTTAAAATCATCAGTTAATAAGATTATTCTCATTAAGGTTAAACGTAATCGTCTTTTTAGAGGAAAGTTGTGTGGATTCGATGAGCACTTAAATCTCTATCTTGAAGGTACAAGTCAACTCTTTGAATATCAAGATGATGAGGGTAACATTCGTGAGGAACATGAAAACCTCGGGAATATCGTCGTACGCGGTGATAATGTTATATTTGTTAATTTATCAAAGGATTAACCCAATTGGATTGATAAAATCAGTTATTTTCAAGGATGCAAGTACTTTTTATAATATTTAGTTAAATAATTATGTTTATAACCACTGTTATAAAGTAGAGACTTGATTATATTTTTAAATCGTAAAAATATAGTCTTTAATATATTAGAGTAGTTTTTAAAGATTGAACGTGTCAGAAATACAACAAATAAGAAAATCAATTCTAGTTAGTCCAAATTTAGGACGTCCAGTAATTTTACAAATAGATCGGAAGTTAAAAAAGAAAAGATTTCAGGCTTCTTTACTTTTTATCAGCGATGTTTCTGATCCAGAGATATTTAAAAATTTTATTCATGATAAAATCTCGTTAATTCCTTTATTTGATTATAAATGGTCATATAAAATAGTTTTCGTTAAAAAAACTAAAGGATTTTTTTCAAAGTGGAGAGAGAAAAGAGCTAGAAAAAAAAGAAAGAAATTCCTAGAAGACAAATTGGAAATTCAAACAGCTAAAGATCTTGATTTAAAGCAGCTGAAAAAATTAAAATCCCGACTCCATAGAGGGCAGCCGATTTTTCCTAAAGTAACAAGGGTTGAATCCTCTTCAATAACTCCGATACAAAATATATCTAATATAGAAGACTTGAGTCCTCAGGATTTCCTAATAAAAAATCAAGTATTTGGCAGCTTGAATAAATTCTATAAAGTATTGGTTGATTTCACACCAAATAAGGAAGTTCTAAAGTTTTTAAAGGAACGAAACTTTGTTATGTTTGATATCCATTGCCCCTATGATCGAATAAATTATCATTCACTAGTAATCTCCAAACAAAAATGGAAAGATTTTACGTTTGTTCATGCTACAGATTTACACTTAGCAGAAAGGAATGACAGACTTTATGAAATTATTAAAAAATGGACAGAATCTTCAATTATAGAGAGCGTAGATGATTTTTTTAAAACAGTCAAAAAAAAAATGAAAATTAAGAAGAACAAGCCAACACAAGAAAAAATTTTATCTGAAATCAAAATTCCATTGAGAAAACGTTTAATTAATACTAATAATCAATTTCGTAAGTTCACAAAATTAATGAATAATAAAGTTCTAAGAAATGAGCTAGATTTTATTGTGTTAACAGGAGATCTTGTTGATTATACCATATTGAGTAAATTTTCACAGAAAAATGATAAACTAAATGAATTTAAATATGAAGACAGTAATTGGTTGATTTTTAAAAGTATACTCCTTAATACCCCCTTAAAAGAAAAATATAAAGGAGTTATAAGGGGTGAAGAATTAAACTGTCCAATTTTCACTACATTAGGAAACCATGATTATCGGCCATTCCCTTATGATATAACTTGGGGAGAAATGTATAAAAAGATTGGTTTGAATGCTTCTGAAGCGATTGCTCTTAATCAGTTATTTTCTGCTTCACCAATTTCTGCGATAACAAAAACTCAGCTAGCTTTAAAAGGGTATTTTTCTGAAATTAATTCATCATCTGATTTTTCTCTAAAGCTTGGGAACAATTTGTTTATAATTTTAAATACCGGAGCTGATTCATTTAGAAACCTTAAGGATTTAATAACAGGTCATCCATCTGTTACGGGTGTTACTTTTAAACAAATAAAGTATTTAGAAAATCTAATAAATAATCAAATTACTGAAGACACGAATACATATTTATTTCTACATGGTCCTCCATTAAATTCGGAAGATAAAAAATATAGTATTAATTTATTCGAAAAAAAAGGAAGTCGATTTAAAAGAAAAAAGCTTAGTGAATTTAAGGAATCATTAATTAGGAAATCAGGAAAGCCTTTATCAACCGCACGTATAGATGGAATATTTAATGTTAAATACGGGTGTGTTTCATCAAATTGGGAAAAACTAATTGAATTTTGTAAGAATTACACTGTACTCACTTTATCTGGTCATACCCATTCAAACCGTGAGTTTAGATTAGATGATCCTGGACTACAGAAATCAAGTGTATATGATGCACCTCCGTTTAAGTTGAAAAAGATCGAAAATCCAGCAGCAATATTTTACGATAATTATTCTGAGATATATAACAACCCAAAAGTTATAAGTGAGAATGGACCATTTGTTGTACAAACCCCTGCGTTAGGATTAGGTAGTTATAGAAATCCACATACCGCAGGAGGCTACAGAGAAATAATTGTTAAAGATGGAAAATTAGCTTCTTTTAAAGTAAAGCACATAAACCGTTAACAATTGAAGTTATTCCTAGGTTTTGACTTGCTTTAATACTTTTGAATAATATTTTCGAATTGTACTGAGTTCTTTAGAGTTAAATACATCCATTTTATAGTTTTTAAGGAATGTACTAAATTTTGGAAATTTATTTGGATTGGTTTTTGTCAAAAAGACACAGTTGAGCGCAGTGAATAAAATGCTTAACTTATCATAGTACGTAAATGATTTATTCTTTTCAAATTCATTATATAATTCATTAGTTATTAATGCATTTTCAATAGGATTTTTAAGACTCTCTTGATAAATTTTCTTTCTCTCCCCCGCAATTGGTTCTGCTTCTTGAGTTTTTGAAATTATATGACTGATTTGTTCTTGTATCTTATTAACTTCAATATTTTCTTCTACTTGAGTAACGGGAGTAGAAATTTGTTCCTCTGTGATTATTGAGGATTTATCTGCAACCGGTTCTTCTTCTAATCCGAATAATGTTTCATAACTCAAATCCGTACTTTTGAATAAATTAGCTAATAGCGGATTATCTTCGGTACTCATGGCTAAAATTTCTGCGATAATTCGAATCATTTTATTCCGGTTTTCCTTTCTATTCGCCACCATTGGATAAGTTTTTAAGCCAGTAAGAGTTTCAATTTCTTCTACACTCATCGCATTGGATAAGTCTTGTTTGTTTCCTATAATAGCTGCTCGAGCGTGTGGAACTTCTTTAACTTTTAAATCTAAGAAGAACTTGCTTTTCTCAACATTTTTGATTGTAGAATCAGTAACTATAAGTACAGCATCACTTTCTTTTATAAATCCTTTCCAGAGAAATTTGAATTGCTCCTGTCCAGCAAAATCAAATAACCGAAAAAATAATTTCCCTATTTTAATAGTAGCGATTTCCCCTGTAATAGTAGGAATATGTTGAAGGGGAATTTCATCCATTTTTATTAGTTTTTTTATAGTTGTTTTTCCAACTCCGGCAAATCCTACTACAGCAATCTTAGGTTTTAGATTTCTATGCATTTCATCAAGTGCTACGTTAATTCCTGTAAAATTTAAGTCTTTTAACTGTTTATCCTTTAGGGTATCACCAAATCGGTTTAAGAATATATTCTTGAAATTAATTAGTTGAGTCTTTATTGTTCTGTAAAAATCATCAACTAGTCCAGTTGTAAAAATAAAAATTAAATTATAATCAAGCTCAACATCGTATGATATTCTAAATTTTATGAAATCAAAATATCCCGTTGTTCTCCCAAGAGTTCTTTTTGCTTCTGTGAAAATTCTAAAACTAAGATCTTCAATCTCAGAATCATTTAAAGCATTTCCATAAGATCTTTTATAGATAATCTCATTTCCTTTGAGTACAAATGCTTCCCGTAGCATATTCCTTAATACTTTCTATTGATTAATATTGAGTATAGAACTTAGGTACAATATATTAAACAATTATTTAGTAAAACAAGATATATTTAAACTTCATTAAAAGCAAGAATTTTTTGACAGCGTATCAAACAAAGCAATACGTCTTATACAAATAATTTATTAAATTGGAAAGGATTATCTATAAGAAATTAAATGAACTTAATTATTGTTGACATCAAATAAAAGTTAAATTATCCTAATCTCGAAGTGTTATTGTTGTATATTAAAAATACTTCTGAAATTCTTACAAAAGAATTACCCAATGTTCAATTAACATTAAGACAAATTGGGCTTCAGGCAATTTCAAAAGCTATCTCCTCTGTAAAATCTAAAAGATTAATGGAAAAATGTATTAGAGTACTTAATAATAAATTATTTATTGAAAATGATGAGTATGATTTACAAAAGTTCGAAAAAATATACATTATTGGAGGAGGAAAGGCTACTGCTGAAATGGCATTGACACTTGAAAGAATTCTGTCAAATACGAAAGATATCAGTTATAAAAGTATTATTAATGTACCAAAAAACCTTGAAAAACAAGACTTTTTTAAAAAAAGTAAAATCTCTATTAATTTTGCTTCCCATCCTATTCCAAATGAGAGTGGACTTAAAGGAACTTTATCCATGATGGATCTTATAGAAAATTCGACTGAAAATGATCTTATCGTTTGTTTAATTTCCGGAGGAGGCTCCGCTTTACTTCCATTGCCAAAAAAAGGCATAAAACTTAAAGATTTACAAGAAATTAATTCTTTACTTTTGTCATTAGGAGCATCAATTCACGAGATTAATACCATAAGAAAACATTTATCAGATTTTAAAGGAGGTAATCTGGCAAAGAAATTATATATTTCAAGTGGAGCTACTTTAATCTCTTTAATCATTTCAGATGTTGTTGGAGATGATTTAGATTCAATTGCTTCTGGACCTACTGTACCTGATAAAACTACATTTAAGGATGCTTTTAAAATTATGAAGAAGTATGACCTCTTGGGAAAAATTCCTATCTCTGTAAAGAAACAATTAGAAAAGGGATTATCCGATAAATCTTTAGAAAATCCAAAACCCAATGATTTATGTTTTACAAATGCTCATAATTACTTAATTGGAAGTGTAACCTCTGCTGCTCGAGAAGTTAAGTCTTACTTAACAAATGAAGGATTTGAAGTCGATTACTTTTCCAATAATATAATTGGTGAAGCTAGAAAATTTGGAAAATCTCTTTATGGAATCATATCTCACCAAGTTCAAGAAAGTTTAAATCAAAATAAAGTTGTAAGAAAAGCCTTGATTGGAACTGGTGAATTAACTGTTACAATCAGAGGGAAGGGAATTGGGGGAAGGAACCAAGAGATGTTATTAAGTTTCCTAAATAATGTAAAAAATAATAAACTCAATTATCATTTTCTAATCATTAGTGTGAATCTTGATGGCATTGAAGGTAATAGTGAAGCGATGGGGGCTTTAATTGATAACTATACGTTTGAACAAATGACTTCAAAAAATATCGACCCAGAAAAGTTTCTTGCCAATAATGATTCAAATAGTTTTTTTAAGAAATTAAGAACTGAAATAATCAGTGGACCAACCGGCTGTAATGTAAATGATTTACTCTTAATTCTTATTTCAATATAAATTTAAATACTTAAGATTATACTAAAAATAACGAAGATGAGTGAAGTATTAATTTGCCCTTTGTGTGGTTTTAGTTTTAGATATTCAAACTCTAAAACAGAAAAGGAGAAAATTAAATGTCCTATGTGTGGTTATGAATTTAGAAATCCTCGTGTTTCTCCTTTTACTCCAAAAGAATTTAATAAGAAATTCTAGTGAATTTTGATATTACAAGTCGAATTGGAGTGAAGAAATTAGATTCACGCATAATTCGATAAAATTCTTTTACACAATAATAATTTCTATATTGGAAGATTTTTTAAAGATTGAAGTTGAAATTAGATTACCGATTAATTTTTATTAATTGGTAAATAGTTTTCAATTTAATACAAATTAAAATCTTGGTAAAAAACAATGGCTAAAAAAGATAAGAAAAAGAAACCATCGGCGCGAACAGCACGAATGGGCTGGGATAAAGCAGAAGCTGAAGAAGAAATTATAGCTGAAGCATTGAAACGAAAGGATATGGATACAGGACGCGTCGAATTGCTTGATAGAGATACCTCTACTCCCGTTATTGAGACATATGACGAAGATACTGGAAAACTCGAGGGTAGTATCATTTTAAAAGATCGTAATAGGGAAGGTCTTCTATCTTTAGTGAAAATAATTGAAACTGTAGACGTAGAACAGGATCATGATGCCAATATTAAATCTTTTGCCCATAGTGGTAAATTTAATATTGAGAATCCAAGTTCTGTTGATAGATTATGGGATATCGATGTATCTCTTGAAAACATCGGAAGTACTGATTTGAAATCTAAGAATATATCAATAAGAGAATTAGGTACTGAATCACCAGATAATGTCGATTCAAGAGAATTTAAAATAACTAAGGATATAAAAAATTTATTGCTTGTTAAAGAATTTATAAGTACACTTCCCAATGCTGACGATGTTTTAAATATCAATGATATTGAAAAAGAGTTATTAAAAACAAAAGATAAAACAGGCGAAGTCTCTTCAAAACCACCAACAATCCCAAAATTGGAAGATGAAGAAGAGGAGGAAGAGGAAGAATTAGAAGGTGAAACTTGGGGTGATGGAGGAACTCTTGTTGAAACTGGACTAGAATCTTTCGGAATATCGATTGATAAAGATAATGTTGTAACTTTTGCTATAGCGATTAGAAGTCTCTTTGATAAACCTGTATCAAATATTAAAGTCGTAAAAAATATTCCTGATGATTATTCAAATCCAGTAATCAAGGATACGACCGAAGGCAGAGCTGAAATTCAAGGAAATCAAATAATTTGGACAATTGATAAATTAGCTCCGGAATATACCGCGATGTGCAAATTTACATGCAATATTATGGTAACAGATATCACTAAAAGAAGAACAGGAACAATTGAAGTTACTTATCAAGCAGCATCTTCTTATGCTGAAGGATTAGCTATAGAGAAATTTGATGCTTATACAAGAAACAAATTTTATATTGATACAGTTGAAAGGGATGAGGAACCTGGTATTTTTGATTGTAAGCTTGTATTTGATAATTCCTCAGAATTTATAATTCAACTCTTCAACGCAGATGTATATTCCCCGGAAGATGAAACAAAGAAATTTGTAGATATTGATCCTAAAGACGTCCCAATGTTACCAAGTGGTGCACAATGGCATTCGACAAAATGGCAATATGAGAGTGAAGAATATCCAACCTTTAGAAAGAAGTTAGAGTTTAGAGTAGTGCCAGATTTTCAAACAATTGTTAATGGAACAATGGCCCTATCGGATGTTATATTAGAGATTGGAAGTATCTCTGGAGTATTGTCTTATAACTTAACTGAAGTTCCAACTTATCGAACAAAAGATGTTATTGCAACCCTTAAAATGGTTAATAACGGTTCAGCACCACTTAATGAGGTTACAATCATTCAACAATACTTCTCTGATGAATATCAACCTCCAAAAGCGGATGAAATTAAGTTACTATGGGATGGTGAAGAAGTTGAGGTTTCTGCTGGAGCGGTAAGCTTCGAAGATAAAGCTTTCAAAATTGATCTCAAGGATTTGAAAGACAGTAGTACAGGTATGTTCAAACCAGACTCATCTTTAGAGTTTAAATATCCTATTCATTGTGTAAACCCAGCACGTGAATCTACTTTTGAATCTGAAATAATTTATCTTGCCAACACTTTTCCAGTAAGTCAAGAGTTAGAGTTCAAACCAGAGGTTCCTGTAGTTCAAGCAATGCACATCAGAAGAAAATTCAGAATAGGAAAAGAAGTTGTTCCTATTGGAGATTTGGGAAATTACAGAATTATATTAATTCTTGAAAACATCGGAGAATCTAAATTACACAATCTCATCTTACTTGATAAAGTTCCAGATTCGTTCGAATATGGTTCCTATTCTATGACTCCTGAAATAACAGATGAAGTTGGTCAGGACACATTAAAGTGGGATATCGAACTTTTGGATGTGGGAGATAAATTGGAAATCACTTATGAAATAACGGGTACAGGCAAATACAGCCCTTCTGATGCCCAATTAGCGCTTTAATATTAATAAGGCATTTTTTATTTTTTTTATTTTTTATATTTTTTATATTTTCAATAATAGTTTAATAAACGTAGGGATAATTATTAAATGAATAAATAACGAAATTTAATTTAATTACTACTTTTAATAAGTCTTGAGAAACTATGTTAAGAAAACGTTATCAGCTGAATTGGATGTTTGAATGTCCAGATGCGGTTTTAACTTGCTCAGTATTGAAATGTAAAGATAATAATTTTATAGTTTTTGGTGGGCATGATAAAACCCTTTATTTGATGGATGAACAAATGAATATTATTGATGATAGAGCATTTGACGGATGGTGCAGATGCAGTTATCCAATAGATCTTAATGGAGATGGATGCGATGAGATATTAGTAGGGGCTGGTGACGGTAATTTTATGGTTTTGAAATTAAATGTCGAAAAGAAAAAGCTCGCAGGTTTGATGCGTTATAAGTCTTCCAAGAGGATTAATTGCTGTATCGCTGGAGATTTAACTCGAGATGGGAATATTGAACTGATCTTTGGAAGTGATGATAAAACGCTTAAAATTTTCGACGATATTAAATCAAAAGAGCCCAAATTTATATTGTACTATGACTCTTGGGTCACAACTTGCACATTAGGCTTCTTAAAATTACCAGATAATGAGGATGCTATTTATGGATTATTAATAGGCACAAAAAATGGGTTAGTTCAATTAGCTCAATTTCAAGATAACATGTTAAATATTATTTGGCAGAAAGATTTTTCCACTCAGATCAATGATATCAAAGTTGGAGATGTAACAAATGATGGATTTAATGAAATACTCCTATGCACTGATGATTCCCTTATTAAAATTTTAACTAGTGAAGGAGAACCCATTAAAGAGATTAATACTGAAGAAGGGCGTCCAATTTCATTATTAATTGAAGATATAGATGGTGATAATGCAAAAGAAATTGTTGCAGGATGTGCAGATGGTTCTCTAAAAGTCTTTCATAATCCATCATTAGACTCACATGAATTTGAATTAAAATGGAAGACTAAGGTATCTACATCTATTAAAAATGTAAGTTACCTTACGGGAAAGGATAAGAATGTAAAGCACATTGTATTTGGAGGGTATGATCGTAAAATTAGAAACGTCACTGATTTTGAATGGGGTCAAAAACAATCAATTGAAATCCCTCAAAAAATTAAAACTCATGAAATAAAAGAAAGCAAAAAAAAGGATTTAATTAAGGAAATTGCGAAAATAAAAGAAGTTCCAACAAATATAAGAGAAACTATATTCAACCATTTACAAGAACAGGGGCATTTAAAAGATTTAATGAAAGAATTATCAAAATTAGGCTATTCCGAGGATGAGATCTTAGATGAATTCGCACTTCTAAAGACACAGAAATCAGTGATTTATGAAAAAGTTACATATCCGGTGTGGAGTTTGCCTAGTGAAGAAATTGAGAAGAAAATGCCTGAAGAAGTTAAAGCAGAAATCTTAGTTGAAGAACAACCAAAACCTAAGGTGCAACCATTAGTTATTGAAAAATCTGTTGCACCTAAAAAAGACAAATTACGAGCAGCTTTAGAAACTGAAACTAAAACAAAAGTCACTGAAGAAAAGGTTAGTGCTGGAGGATCATTAGAAGATACAATTATTGAATATTTAAAAGAGCAGAAATTAGTGGCAACTAAAGCACAATTCGTTAATAGTATCAAAGAAAGAGGTTTTTCTAATAGTGAAATTGAAAAAAAAATAAATGAATTAAAGGAGCAGGATAAAATTCAATATTCACGGGCTAAACCAAAAGGTTGGAGTTTAATCGAATAATTATTCTTGAGTCTTCTTTATAAAAAATTCTTGTATTGTTTCTTGAAAAGGTTCAAATTGATTTAATTCTGTGAAATCTGCTTCATTATACTTTTGAATAAATAATTGTAGTACTGGCTCTACCCTTTCAAAGAATTTTCTAACAAGTTTATCTGATTTTTTTTTTGATTTATCAACCAATCCATATAAAATTATTGGTTCTTTAACACGATTATCTCCTGATTGGATCTGAGCAATCTTAAAGATAAACAAGATATTCCCTGATTCTAAATATTCCATAGAATTATTTTTAAAAGCAGTATCTACAAATATATTAATCGCTGAAATAAATGCCCCTCTAAGATCCTTATTTATACCACTTTCTTTTTGAACTGGAATTTTTTTCATTATATGACTCACAAGGACAAAGCCCCGAAATACAAAACCTAACTCGTAAAGTTCCTTCAATTTAGAATCAAATAAATTAATTAATAATTATCTTTCTAAAAATGATTGTTAAAAAATTAATGTTTATTTTCATATTTAATTTTAGACTAAATGCTTATATATACTATTAAAAAGAACGAGTTATAATATGATGCTAAACCTTGATAAACGATTTGATGAAAAACTTAAAGATTTAAAAAATTCATTACCCAAATTGAAAGTAAATGCTAACTGTGCAGAATTGACTTTAACAAGCGTTCTTGAAATATTAGGAATTGACAATTACATCTTTCATAATGTTGCGATTCCATTAGCTGGCGGATTTGGTGGTTATAAATCAAAAAAAGGATGGCAAGGAGCTTGTGGGGCTGTTTGTGGTGGATGTTCGGCAATGGGGGCAATAATGGGTGGACAGAAAAAAATGGAAAATGAAATGATGTTAAAAGCCTATTTAAAAGCAGCTAAATTTGCTAGTGAGTTTGAAAAGGAATTTGGTTCTGTAGTATGTTCAGAACTCTGTGGGTATGATTTTAGTCAACCTGAAGGCATGACAGAATATATCAGAAGTGGAACTTGGAAAAAGAAATGCTATCATTATGTAGTGTGGGCAATAGATCAGGTAAGAAAATTCACGCAAAGAGAATTAAAAAACAAATGGAAATAAAATAATCTTAAAGCAATCTCTAAATACAAATTTTTTAATTTTTTGAAATTAAAAGTTTTTTATACTAATATTTGTTTATTACAATTATTCAAAAAAAAAATATTGATTAATAAGGTTAGGAATTAATTTTATGAGTGAAGAAGAGTCTCGTTTTTGTCCTTATTGTGGAGTTGAGCTAGAACACCCTTACTGGGCTCACATTCAAGCAAAACATCCAGAAAAATATACCCAAAAAGAAACTTGGATAAAATTATGGCAAGATTATCGAGGTTTAGGGATGGATGAAGAAACATCTTTAATGGTAATATCAGAACTGTTCAATGCAACTCAAGAAGAAGTTAAATCTTTCTTAGAAAATGCTAAAGTTCTGTAATTTTTGTTTTTTTTTTAGATTTATTTTTAAAAATTAAAATAAATAAAGAAATAGTTTAAATTTAAATCACTAATATTAAATTTCGAATTAGAATTCTTCTTCTTCTTCGTCTTCTTTTAAGAGTCCTGCTTGTTTTAACAAATCTTCTACGCTATCTCGAGCTTTTATTAATTGTTCATTTTCATTTAAATTAAGTTTTTCAATAGCGTCATCGCTGAATTCCATTATTTTCTTAATAGCTTCAGAAGAGAAATCTTTGATTTTTTCAGATGTTTCCTCTATGAAATCTTTTCCAGATTCGCCAAAGACATTTCCAAAGAAATCGGTAAAAGATTTATTCAGTTTTTCTATGAAGTTTTCTTTTTCTTCTCCTTCATCACTCATTTTATTTCACTTATTTTTAGAGTAAATTTATTTAAATAATTTATTAAAGTATTAAAATTCATACTTCTTTTTCGACTTTATGCGGCAACACTTTTATATTTATCTCTAATATTATAATTTCTTTTATATATCATCATCTACGTGTGTAGGTTTTAAAACCATGTAGTATTTTTTGATATAAGGGAAAATATATGAGTGAGAATCACTTTCTACATGGATTTTTAAACCCAAAAAGCGTCGCTATCTATGGTGCTAATAATAAAGGTAATTCTTTAGCGGGGCTTCAAATAATGAATCTAATTAAGTCTGGTTTCGATGGTACCGTATATCCAATACATCTAAAATTAGAATCTGTAATGGGATTTAAAGCTTATAAAAA
>Ga0114922_10002748_pt1 | contig 16424 bp, 19 predicted proteins | sample AartaG_FD_100975 | JGI IMG/M metagenome (GOLD analysis project Ga0114922, IMG submission 100975) | Deep subsurface microbial communities from Aarhus Bay to uncover new lineages of life (NeLLi) - Aarhus_00045 metaG | ecosystem: Environmental > Aquatic > Marine > Oceanic > Sediment | place...
TACAACGATTTTTGTCGGATCAAACTCAGCCAAAGCTATAATATTGACGAGAGACGAGAGGATAAGAAGACTGGTGAAGAGAGGCCCTTTAGAAGGCCCTTTTCTGACATCAAGGGAGAGTTAGAATTCAGGCCTTATGATTGTCTGGACCTGGATGCAGATGCGACCTGGTCGCCCTATGATAGTGAATTCACGAGCTTCAACGCGATCCTTGAACTGTGTGATAGGCGGGGAGATCATGCATCCGTGGATCACCGATATACTCGGGGGGATGACGGCGCTGGCACCAGGAGTATTATCACAAAGATCTTTCTGAAGCTCTTTGACCCAGTGGCGGTTTACTGGGAAAACGAGCGCAACATGAAGGCCCACGAGAACGTGAAATCAGTTATGGGGTTTATATATAAAGCTCAGTGTTGGTCCCTGGAGTTTGGCTATACGACTGACGGGGCAATGGATGAGCGAGAGTACTTTCTTGGGGTAAGCCTGTACGGACTCGGTGAGTTCGGGCGTGGACACGAACGTGACAAATAGAAAAAGAAGATTAGAAAGCCGTAACGAGGGATAGAACATTCTGGTACAGGGGCAGCTCTAATGACAGCGCAAATGGACATGCATCCTGCCTGGTATGTGGTTCACACCCGAAGCCGCTTTGAACAGGTCGTCTTTGACGGGCTTCAAGGGAAATCCCTCGAGGCCTTTCTTCCGAAGATAACGGTGATAAGCAAGCGCCGTGACCGGCGCAAGAAGATTCGGGTCCCTCTGTTTCCTGGCTATATCTTTACAAGAAGCGATCTCAATGTCCCTGAGCGCCTGGAGATAGTGAAGACCATAGGTGTAGTCCGTCTTATTGGAAACAAGGACGGCCCGATCTCCGTACCGGATGAAGCGATTGATTCCCTTCGGATCATGGTTGCGGTGGACAACCCTGTGGAAACCGGCACCCGGTTTAGAAAAGGGGATCGTGTCATGGTCGTGGAGGGGCCTCTTGCAGGCGTGGTAGGCACCTTTGTAAGGTATCGTGGTTTCGGGCGCGTGGTGGTGGCCATCGAGGCCCTGGGGCAGTACGCTGCGGTAAATGTTTCCGAAGAGCACGTAGAGAGGCTTCCAGAAATTTTGTAAATTAGGGTGAAGCCCCTTGTTCACCTTATTCTTCTTCGGTAGAACGATTGACCATACGGCTCAGTATACGAAAAAGATTGGTGACCAGCAGTATACCGCTCAAGAACGTCAGCGTGATGGGTACCCAACAATAGCGCTCGTATTGGTGGTGTTCCAGGGCAACACTGATGCCTACCGTGCTAAAATAAAAGATATGTGCTGCGAGGATTGAAATCACAAGACAGAAGGGATCGGAATCATACCAGGGGCTTGGCACCTTTCGAAACAAGGGATTTTTATCTAATTTCATGGATGGCGATATTAATCGAAGAGAGGGTGAATAATCAAGGGGGAAAGACGAATTTGGGAATGGCGAATGCGGAGTGCGGAATGCGGAATGAAAGACAGTTCCAGCAACGAATATCCAGCATCCAGCCACCTGATCTTGGATTTTGGAGTCAAAAGGGGAAGAAAAAAATCCGCATTCCGCATTCCGCATTCCGCACTCGATTCATCCACTATTTTGACATGCGTTTGATAATCGTAGCGGCCTCCGTGTTTTTGTGTATGTATGTGTCAGCCTGTGGAGTGATAAAGAAGCTGAGAATGGCAACCGTGGTGCGTATCAAAGGTATATCGGAGGGCTTTGAGATAGGAACCATTGTTTGCACTGAAACCGGCCAGGTCGTTTCCTTTGAGGAACTCATGGCTGACCTTGAAGACGTCCGGATTGTCTATGTTGGGGAGACACATAGCAATGAGGCACACCATGATGTACAACTCAGGATACTCAAGACACTTCACCAGAAAGATCCCACGCTGTTGGTAGGTATGGAGATGTTCGCAACCTATGATCAACATGCGTTGGATCAATGGAGTGCGGGCCAACTGGACGAAGAGACCTTCTTGAAGGAAGCGGGCTGGGAGGAGAAGTGGAAATTCGATTTTGCCCTTTACCGTGCGATTCTCGATTTCATAAGAAAAGGGTCTTTAAAGGTGGTGGCCATCAATGTTCCACGCTCAATTGTCGAGAAGGTTGCCAGGGTGGGCCTGGATGGCCTTGCAGATAAGGAGCGGGACCAGATTGCACAGGAGGTAGACACCTCCGGGGAAGAACACAGAACCTATGTTGAATCCGCTTTTGGCACCCATGAGTCTGATGAAATAAGCGCATTTGAATCCTTCTATGAGGCCCAGTGCGTTTGGGAGGATTCCATGGCAGAGGCGATCTCGCGGGCACTGAATAATAAGCGGATGCTAGTGATCACCGGAAATGGCCACATAGCGCACAAGTTCGGCATCCCGAACCGTGCATTCAAGCGCACAAAAGCCCCCTTTCGAACCGTCATGCCCCTTGCCGTCGGCACAGAGGTGGAACGCGATGTGGCAGACTATATCTGGGTAACCCCGGCCGAAAGGCTTGCGTCCCGGAGCGGGCTGTGTCCTGGAAGGCCGAGAAGGCCCCTGGTAGGGATTCGACTTAAGACTTTGGATCAGGGAAAAGGCGTGCTCATTGTAGACGTCATGCCAAAAGGCCCGGCAGCGCGGGCTGGAATTAAACCACAGGACATCCTGGTCGCTATTGACGGAAAGCCTGTATCTTGCCTATCTGACCTTCACAATGCCGTCGCCGGAACAAAAGGGGCTTCGACCTTTCTGTTCAAAATTGACAGGCAGGGAAGGCTCATGGAACTGACGGTTAATATCGAAAAGACGAATTCCACCAGTACAGAGGGATCGCCGTGAATTCGGGTCAATCATTCCTAAAATCCGCAATCCGCAATCCGCAATCCGAAATGCTATAGGCCTTGCCATGACTGTGAGAACATGACTGTGAGAAAAGGACAGATTCTGGAATTAAGGATCGAAAAGTTGATTCTTGGTGGCCAAGGTCTTGCGCGGGTGAATGGCCTGGCCATGTTCGTGGAAAGGGCCGTGCCCGGCGATGAGGTACGAGTCAGGGTACTTAAGAAGAAAAAGAATCACGCTGAAGCGCGCCTTGTTGAATTGATAGCCCCATCGCCTTTCAGGGTGGAGCCACCGTGCCGCTATTGTGGTTTTTGCGGCGGATGTACGTGGCAATTTCTTGATTACGAAAAGCAGCTTTTTTTCAAAAGGGAGCACATAGTCGAATCCCTGGAACACATCGGTCAACTCACAAACATCCGGGTGCATCCTGTCACGCCATCCGAGAAGATATTTGCCTACCGCAACAAGATGGAGTTTTCCTTTTCTGACCGGAGGTGGCTGCTGCCCGAGGAACTCTCCAGGAAGGACATACCCAAGGACTTTGCTCTAGGTCTTCACGTGCCGGGCACCTTTGACAAGGTTCTCGACACTGAGGCCTGCCTGCTACTGCCGGATACGGGAAACAAGATCCTGGGTGATGTGCGACACTATGTCAAAGAAAGCCGCATACCGCCTTACGGACTGAAGTCCCACAATGGGTTTTGGCGATTCTTGATGCTCAGGCACGCTTTAAGCCATGACAAGTGGATGGTTAATATCATTACATCAGAAGAGCAAAGGCCCTGGGTTCAACCCCTGGCCGATCTGCTGTACCAAAAGCACGAAAACGTCATCTCAGTTGTTAATAATATCAACACAAGGAAAGCCGGGATTGCTGTTGGCCAGTGGGAGATACTCCTTTCAGGCGAGCCTTTCATCACTGACAAGATTGCTGGATTTGAGTTTGAGATATCGGCTAATTCCTTTTTTCAAACGAATACTGCCGGGGCTGCACTTCTCTATGAAACCGTGAAGGCCTACGCCGGGCTGACAGGCAAGGAAACTGTAGTGGATCTGTACAGCGGAACCGGTACGATCCCGATATTTTTGTCTGATGGTGCAAGAAAGGTTATAGGGATTGAGATTTCAGAAGGGGCAGTGCGGGATGCACAAAAAAACTGCCAGAAGAATCGTATCCAGAACTGTCAGTTTATATGCAAAGACATCAAAGAAGGCCTCAAGGATGTCACGGACAGGCCTGATGTGATGGTCATCGACCCTCCAAGAGTAGGCATGCACAGAGATGTGACAAAAATGGTTCGCAGCCTGTCTCCCGGCAGAATCGTTTATCTCTCCTGTAATCCAGCCACACTTGCACGGGACCTTGCCTTGCTGAAGGAGGACTATCTCGTTGTGGAAGTTCAGCCTATTGACATGTTTCCTCATACCTATCACATAGAGTCTGTGGCAAGACTCGAAAAATCACGCTCAAGACCGAAAGGGTAGCCTGTACCCCTATCACCTCCGTCATTGTAGGCCTGTCATTGATTTCCTCAGCAGCAATCTCCCTCTCCGTCCTATGCCCCACGGATGCATTCAGCAACGTGGTTTTCTCCCAACAGTGAGTTACAGCGCCTTTGTCAAGGGCTAGGGCAAGACGATTGGGTAGCGGCACATCGCTTGAGTTCCTCCACAAGCCGGTATGGTATCCTTAGGTTCCCTCTTCCGATCCCAATATGGACCCCGGGCTTTGCCGTTCCGTGAAAATCCGTTCCACCTGTGACAAGAAGCCCGTGGCGATAGGCAAGGCGCTCATAGCAGGCAGTGAGCTTAGGTCCATGGCTTGGATAGTAGGCCTCCACACCTTTTAGTCCGGCCTGTTTCAAGTCGGCAAGGACCCTGTCCAGGTCCCCCTCGGTCTTTGCGTTCAAGGTAAAGGGATGAGCCAGCACAGGGACACCTCCTGCACGCAAAATAGTCTGGATTGCCTCGGCAGGTAGAAGGCGGTATCTTTCGACATAGGCGGGTCGCCCTTTTTTTAAAAGCTTGTTGAAGGCCTCGTCAATACTTTGAACAACTTTCTTTTGGATCAGTACATGGGCAATGTGGGGTCTTCCAACCTGGCCCCCACCCGAAACCTCCAAGATCTCGTCATACTCTACATCAACTCCGAGATCTTGAAGCCTTTCTACGATTTGTACATTTCTGTCGGCACGGGCCTTTTGCACGACCTTGAGGGACTGTCTCAAAAGGGCGTCATCCAAACGGACCAGGTAACCCAATAAATGCATTGTACCAGAGTCAAAGCTGACACTGATCTCAATTCCGGGTAATATCTCAACGCCAGAGGAATACTGGTGCCGCAAGGCCTCAACCGAGCCCTCAACAGTATCGTGATCTGTGATCGCTATGGCGCGAAGGCCCACCTTCCTGGCGGTTTCGATGATCTCTACAGGCGAAAGGGAACCATCAGAGGCCGTGGAGTGGATATGCAGATCAACATAGGCGGGCTTCAGGGGGGTATTTGTATGTAAGATACTCAAGAGGACTCAAACCCCAAGGGCATCTTCCATTGCCTCTTCTTTGGTCTTGCAATCAATACATTGTGTGGTCACTGGCCGGGCCTTAAGGCGTTTGATTGAGATCTCAGAGCCGCAGGTCTCACAAATTCCGTACGTACTCTTATCGATTCGATCAAGGGCATCCCGGATCTTCAGGATTAATTTCCGCTCCCTGTCTCGTATCCGGAGCATGAAGTTGCGGTCGGCCTCAAGGGAGGCCCGATCTGTGGGGTCAGGAAAATTCGCAGTCTCACCTGTCATGCCCGATACTGTCTCACTGGCCTCGGCCAGCAGGTTTTCCAGACGTTCGGTCAGAAGCTTTGTAAAATACTCGATGTCCTTCTTTTTCATTGCAAAACCTGCTAAACAAGTACAAGTTATAAAATCGCTTCGTGTTTTTATGTAACGCGGCTACGCCTCTCAAAAAAAGTAAGTAAGCGTTTACCGTATTCTATTTAGCGCCTGAACGAAAACTATGCAAAAATGTCATTTCGAGGAGCGTAGCGACGAGAAATCTTATTTCAAAACAGAAGTTTAAAGATTTTTCCCTGGCCCAGACCCTGGCCCAGACCGGGTTTTTCTCTCTGTGGCATGGTCCAGCTTCTGTCGCGCCAGGGCGGGCCGGGTTTTTCTTCCAGAGATATTTTCGAGCCCCTGTCGCGCCAGGGCGGGCCCTTCGGTCGAAATGACAGAAGGAGGGGTTTCCGGTCAGCCACTATTTAGCTTAGCGCATCAGGAAATCAATGAGCTTGTAATACTAAAAAGATATTTGACTACCATACAAATAGTCCTTTGTAAAGGGAAAACATGTTCGATTTATTGCCTGATGGTTGTCCAGTGCGACCCTGTGGGGATTGGACATGCTTCTTCACTACTGACCGAAGCACCGATTTTTGGGTTGGACTTCGGGCTTGAAAAACCCTATAATTGTGATAAGGATGCGAATTACTCGACGAATTGGGGAGCGGAGCCAAGTTCAAACCTGGTGAAGATGGAGAAAAATGGGGAACTGTAGTGAGCATGAAGACATTTGAACTTTCAGTTGGAGACAAAGCGTACAGGGTAGATGTTGAAAAGTTTAACGGTAAGCGAGCCCTGGTGAGAGTAGACGGAAAGCGCTACGAGGTCGAAGTCAAGAAAGGTGCGGGCGTAGTGTCAAAACCAGCCCCCGTATCGACGCCTGCTCAGCCTGTTGTACAAAAGGCGACACCGCTTGCCCCGGAGCCTCCCCTGGCTCCCGTCCGATCGGTCCCATCAGGCGGGGATGTGACCGCGCCTATGCCTGGCCTGATACTTGACATCATGGTGGCCGTCGGAGATCACGTGGTGGCCGGTACACCCGTGATTAAGATGGAGGCCATGAAAATGGAAAACGAGATTCCCTCGCCTGTAAGCGGAACAGTCAAGACGATCGCGGTAAAAGTAGGGGATAGTGTTTCGACCGACGAGACCCTGATGGTTATAGAAGAAGAATAGAGTAACCTATCATTCGCTTAATAGGGGTAGACTTTTGTTAATTTTGAGAATCTATTTTCAGGTTTCAGGTTTCAGGTTTCAGGGGGGAACGCAGTGACAACGAGGAACCCCTCCCTCAAGGCTGGCCCGTACCCGAGGATTGAGGTGTCAGGTGTCAGGACATATGAAGGTGTCAGGGACAATCAGGTTTCAGCATTGCCGTTTAACTTTCCTGACACCTGAACACTGACACCTGTACTGTTTTCAAGGCGTAAGCCGCAAACCTACATGCGCCCTGAAACCCGAAACCTGAAATCAAAACGGGATAAAGATTTAGGACTATATAAGAATTAATCTAAGTACGAATTTATTAAGCGAACGATGAGGAGTAGAGGAGTAATGGTGGAGAATCGTCATGGCAAATGAAGACAAGATTCAAACCCTAATTGAAAAAAACGCTGAGGCCGAGCTGGGTGGTGGCCAGGATCGGATCGATGTGCAGCACAAGAAGGGGAAGTGGACAGCGCGGGAGCGGATTCATCAGCTACTGGACCAGGACAGCTTTGAGGAGATCGACAAGTTCGTCCTCCACCAATCCACAGATTTTGGCATGGACAAGAAAAGGTTCCCTGGAGACGGCGTTGTCACAGGTTACGGCCGCATCAATGCCCGGCCGGTCTATCTCTTTGCCCAGGATTTCACCATATTAGGGGGGTCCTTGAGTCTGGCCGTGAGCGAAAAGATTTGCAAGGTCATGGACCTTGCCCGCAAAAACGGTGCCCCGGTCATCGGTCTGAACGATTCCGGGGGGGCCAGGATACAGGAGGGGGTCTCCAGTCTGGCCGGGTATGGGAACATATTCATGCGAAATGTCCTGGGCAGCGGGGTGATCCCACAGATTTCGGCAATTATGGGGCCGTGTGCAGGGGGGGCAGTCTATTCTCCGGCACTGACCGATTTCATCTTCATGGTGGAAAAGACAAGCTACATGTTTATCACAGGCCCTCAGGTGATCAAGTCTGTGACCTATGAAGATGTCACCTTTGAAAAGCTGGGAGGGGCCCTGACCCATAATGCAACCAGCGGGGTTGCCCATTTTTCCGGTAAAGACGACCAAGAGGTCCTGGCCATGATAAGGGAGCTTTTGAGCTTTCTGCCCCAAAACTATCGTGAGAAGCCCCCTTGCGTTGAGCCTACGGATGATCCGAGCCGAACCGATGCGGGTCTTCGGGAGGTTGTCCCTGAAAGTCCCAGACAACCCTATGACATGCGCAGTATTATTCACTCGGTCATAGATGACCACTATTTCTTTGAGGTACAGGCCAGGTATGCCCCGAATATCATTATCGGCTTTGCCCGCTTGAATGGCCATGTGGTCGGCGTGGTGGCCAATCAACCCTCCTTCCTGGCTGGATGTTTGGATATCAATGCCTCCATCAAGGGGGCCCGATTTGTTCGATTCTGTGACTGCTTTAACATACCCCTCATCACCTTTTGTGATGTCCCCGGGTTTCTGCCGGGCACAGCCCAGGAATACGGGGGTATCATTAAACACGGGGCAAAGCTCATCTACGCATACTGCGAGGCCGTGGTGCCCAAGATTACCGTGATCACTCGCAAGGCCTACGGTGGCGCTTACATTGTGATGTCAAGCAAACACCTTTGGGGAGACATAAATTATGCATACCCAACAGCAGAGATCGCGGTGATGGGACCGGATGGGGCCGTGAACATTGTGTTTAAGAAGGAGATCGGTGCTGCTGAGGACCCTGAAAAGAAAGAAGCCGAAATGATCGAGGAATACCGAAATACCTTTGCGAGCCCCTATCGCGCTGCCGAACGAGGGTACATTGATGAGATTATTCTCCCGGAGCAAACGCGACCCAAGTTGATCAGGGCCTTTGAGTCCTTGAAAAACAAGCAAGAGCGCATGCCTAAGAAAAAGCATGACAATTTGCCCTTGTAAGCTGGGGAAGGGAGTTTAATGATGAAGGTTTTTGAGTCTTCAAATTTGCCACTGTCAGTTTGCATCGGCGTGTTATTCTTCTTGCTAAGTTGTGCTGCACCGGAAAAAAGACCTGCACCCGTTCCAGGCTATCCCAAACCGTATAAGATTGGCAAGCACTGGTATCAACCCATGAAACATGCGCGCGGTTTTCGGGAGCGTGGGACTGCCTCCTGGTATGGCAAGGATTTTCACGGCCGGAAAACAGCGAGCGGTGAGGCATATAACATGTATGCCATGACGGCAGCCCACAAGACCCTCCCGCTGGGTACCTATGTCAAGGTCCGAAATCTTAATAACGGCAAAACGGTTGACGTGCGAATAAACGACAGGGGGCCTTTTGTGCGCGGTCGGATCATTGACCTGTCCTATGAAGCCGCTCGACGCATAGGACTAGTAGGGGCGGGCACAGCGCCCGCTGAGGTCGTCGCATTGGGATCCCTGAAAGAGACTGTGGTTGGCGGAAAGGTTCAACGTACCCTTGTGCCCGGAAACTACTATGTTGGGGACTTCACTATCCAGGTGGGCGCTTTCAAGCACAAAGAAAACGCTGTGAGGCTCAGGGACAAGCTGGGAGAGACTTACAAGAACACCCACATCACGGTCTACGAGAGTGCCAAAGGCACCTTCTATCGCGTGCGAGTCGCAAGGTGCAAGGCGCTTGATCAGGCCAGGAAGTATGCAGGGTCGCTGCAGGCGAATGGATACCCGGATGCGTTTGTGGTAGCGCGTTAGGGCAAGCCCTTAGTACGGTTTCGGCAATTCGCCGTCTATCCTGTTTTGAAGAATTACGCGAATTGAGCAGTAGCGCAACTACGGGGAATTGATCTTTTTTCTCAATATGCCAGAGGTCTTAAAGACGATAACCCTTCTGGCGCGTAACTGTAAGTCACGGCGTGTCTGGGGGTTGCGACCCCGCCGGGCCTCCTTATCCTTAACCACGAATTTTCCGAAACCACTGATCAGGAGGTCTTCGCCACTTTGCAGGGTCTGTTTCATGATCTCCAAGAGTTGTTCAACCACCTGCCGGGCTTCATTTTTTCTTAGACCGACCTCCGTGTAAACTTCATTGATGATTTTGTCTTTGGTCAAGGCCATAAGGCACACCCCTTTCTAGCCGGTAAGGTAGTGTTTTTACGTAACATCAACTTGATTAGATTGTCGGTCTTATGCCTCAAGTCCAAAACGGTGTCAAGTATTTATTCACGAAAGGTACAGAAATTTGAAGATTGTTTTTATTGACAGGGACGGTGTGATAAACAAGGACCGCCCTGATTATGTAAGGAGCTGGTCTGAGTTCGAATTCTTGCCCGGGAGTCTCGACGCCCTCGAGCTGTTAACCCTCAACGGCTATCAGATTATTCTGATCACAAATCAATCTGTAATCAATCGAAGAATGGTTACCGCGGCAGGGCTCCAGGAAATCCATAAGAAGATGACAGCCACCGTGGTTGACCACGGCGGCAGCATAGAGGCTATTTATTATTGTCCTCATCTCCCTGAAGATGGCTGCAATTGCCGCAAACCAGAACCTGGGCTGATCTACCGGGCACAGGCTGATTACGGGTTGGACCTCTCCAAGACCTGCATGATAGGAGATAACATGAAGGATATCCGGTGTGCACGACGGGCGGGCTGTGGAAGGGTCATACTGGTAAGAACGGGCCACGGTAAAGAGGCCGAGCGCCTTTGCCGAGATGCTGGCATAAAGGCAGACCATGTGGCAGATGACCTGATGGCTGCCGTAAAATGGCTGCTCACCGATTTGCCAGACTGTTGATCAGGGCTGCCGTGTAACCTGCCCCGAAGCCATTGTCGATGTTCACGACGCTTACATTGGAAGCGCAACTGTTGAGCATCCCCAGAAGAGCTGCGATCCCGCCAAAGCTTGCCCCGTAGCCGATACTTGTGGGAACAGCAATGACTGGCTTATCAACAAGACCGCCCACGACACTCGGAAGCGCTCCTTCCATACCTGCTACCACTATAAAGACCGAGGCCTCGGTCCAGAATTTCTCTTGCCGCATAAGTCGATGTATACCAGACACCCCAACGTCGTAAAGGCTTTCCGCTCGGTGGCCCATGGTCTTTGCCGTGATGAGGGCCTCCTGTGCTACCGGGATGTCTGAAGTGCCAGCGGAAATCACCATAATCAGCCCCTTGGCCGCGGGCTCTATCGGTTTTGACGAAAGAACCAGCATGCGAGCCTCTGGGTGATGGATGGCTTTGGGATATTTTGCCATGATAGCCTTTGCCTTTTCCGCAGACACCCGGGTGATCATAACAGTGTCTTTTTGATCGACCATTGCCTTTATGACGCCCAAGATTTGGTCCGTTGATTTGCCTTCCCCAAAGATCACTTCCGGGAAGCCTTTCCTCAGGGATCGATGGTGATCCACACACGCATAAGAGAGGTCTTCAAAAGGAAGGCGCTTCAGTTGTTCAAGGGCCTGATCTACGGGCAGGCGGCCACAAGAGACCGATTCTAAGACTTTTCTTATTGCTTTGGCATCCATTTCAGCCCAACTCTTAACATCGCAGCTTTGTGGAGTCAATGAATCAGGGGTATCTGGAGGTCTTTTTGATTGCCTTCAAAAAGAAATTTTGGCATCCTTCATGAGTCAGTTTAGACTTTTTCCTGGCATTTTGGTTGCATTCAGGTGTCAGGTGTCAGGAGTGAGACGGCAGAACCTGAAACCTGAAACCTGACACCTGAACACTGAAACCCGGCCTTCATTTCGAACAAAGTGTAAACTACTTTTGGCCCTCTATGAAGGATGCCGAAATTTTCATATAACAGTAACCTCTTTTTTTGACTCTTTTTTGTCTTGACAAACAGGGACATTTTGTGTATGTCCCCTACGAATTGCATGGAGTCGATTTGAAAGCAGGTTCCTATTTGGAATCTGGAACCTGCAAGGATTAGCCCTTATGAGTTTAAAGGATCTTCTGCAACAGAAAAGATCTTCCATAATCAAACAGTGGTGTGACGTCGTACGTCACAGTTACCCTGAGCAGAGCCAAAACTTTTTGAAGAAAAAAGATCGATTTGGGAATCCCATAGGTTACACCATTGCCGAGGGAATCGAGTCCATGTATGACGAACTCCTGCAAGGAACCGGATGTGACAAGATTCCGCTCGTTTTCGAGAATATGATGAGGGTGAGGGCTGTTCAGGACTTTTCTCCATCCCGGGCGGTTGCTTTTGCGTTCGGGCTAAAGAAAGTGATCAGAAAGGAACTGGAAAGTGAGCTCCTAAAAGATGGGATCTCCGAAGAGTGGGCGGCATTTGAGTCTAAAATCGACGGCCTGGCCCTCCTTTGCTTTGATATTTATACGCAGTGTCGGCAGAAGATTTTTGACATCAGGGTCCATGAGGTGAAGAATCAGTCCCACAGATTACTAAAAATGGCAGGTTTGGCCTATGATCTCCCTGAGAATTATGAGCACCCTGACTATAAAGGGGATATCAAAGAGGGCCAGGTGAATAAAGGTGAATAACAGATAACCTAAAAATGGAAGCGAGGGAACACTAAATGAACGTCATACTGAGTCTCATAGTTTCTTCCGCGGCAGTTTTCGGGCTTGTTGCAATTGCTTTCGTGGGCGTGTGGGGGGCACATCTCGAGTGGCTTTTTGGGGTGGTGATTCCGTATCTTGCTGTAATCATATTCTTTGTCGGGATCGTCTACCGGGTGGTGCAATGGGCGAAATGCCCGGTGCCGTTTCGCATCCCTTCCACGTGTGCCCAACAAAAAACGCTGCCCTGGCTCAAGCGAAGTTATGTCGACAAGTTAGATAACCCGAACACCACCGCTGGCGCCGTCGGCCGGATGATCCTGGAGGTCCTTTGTTTTCGGTCTCTGTTTAAGAATACAAGGCTTGAATTTGGGAGCGGGCAGGAGATCAAATACAAATCGGCCAAGTGGCTGTGGCTTGGGGCCATCGTGTTTCACTACACCTTCCTCGTTGTTATACTGAGACACCTTAGATTCTTCTCCGAGCCCATGTCTTTCTTTGTCCCTTACGTTGAAAAAGTGGATGGATTTTTCCAGATCTTCGTCCCCACCCTTTATCAAAGCGGCTTTCTGCTTGGGGCAGCTTTGACGTTTCTTTTGTTGAGAAGAGTGCTTGATGGTAAGCTCCGCTATATATCCCTGCCTGCCGATTACTTTCCATTGTTTCTGATCCTGGGTTTGGTCACGACAGGCATCCTGATGCGCTATGTGCTCAAGGCGGACGTCGTGAGCATCAAGGAGTTAACCATGGGACTGGTTTCTTTCCGGCCCGTGGTTCCGGAGGGGATCAGCGTGCTGTTTTACATCCATGTCTTTCTTGTGAGCGTGTTGTTTGCCTACTTTCCCTTTAGCAAGCTGACCCACATGGCAGGTGTCTTTCTCAGCCCCACGAGAAACCTCTCTAATAATAGCCGGATGGTCAGGCACATCAATCCATGGAATTACCCTGTCAAGATCCATACTTACCAGGCATATGAAGACGAATTCAGAGAGAAGATGATAGATGCTGGATTGCCAGTAGAAAAAGGAGGACCAGCGTCAGCCGAGGCAGAATAACAGAATAAGGAAGAAATCAAAAGGAGTCATGATGGAAGAACCACTAAAACAAGCAGACGTAATAAAAGGAACCAGAAAAGAAGACGTATTAGACATCGATCACAGCCCTTCTTTGTTTAAGAGGGGGTGGATGAGGACCCCTGTTGACATCAGGCCGAGCATGCATTGCTTTGGCTGCGAGGCGAAAAACCTTGAGACCGTGGACTTTCCGAACCCAAGGCTGTGGTCAGTCATGGATGAAGACTGGAAGCTGCCCAGAAACTGGAAAGAGATCGTCATGGACGCGTTCAAGGATCGGCTCGACAGGTTCCGGACCTTTAAGCTCTTTATGGATATCTGTGTAAGATGCGGTGCCTGTGCTGACAAATGCCACTTCTTCATCGGCTCAGCAGATCCCAAAAACATGCCTGTTCTGAGGGCAGAGCTTTTGCGATCGGTATATCGAAAGAATTTCACAACAGCAGGAAAGCTTCTGGGGCCCATCGCCGGAGCCAGGGACCTAACTTTGGACGTGTTAAAAGAATGGTGGTACTATTTATACCAGTGCAGTGAGTGCCGGCGCTGCTCGGTCTTCTGCCCGTATGGTATTGATACGGCCGACATCACCATCATAGGCAGAGAAATGACAAATCTGCTGGGCCTGAACATCGACTGGATTGCAGCCCCTGTGGCGTTTTGTTACAAGACAGGCAATCACCTCGGCATTCAGCCCCATGCATACAAGGGTATGATGGAATTTTTCCAGGATGAGATAGAAGAGGTCACGGGCGTACGGGTGGAGCCGAGTTTCAACAGAAAGGGGGCGGAGATCCTCTTTATTACCCCTTCGGGCGATGTCTTTGCCGATCCTGGCACCTGGACGTGCATGGGCTATATGATTCTTTTCCATGAGCTCGGGCTCGACGTTACGTGGAGCACATATGCCTCTGAGGGCGGAAATTTTGGTTTGTTTACGTCCCATGAGATGATGAAGAGGCTCAATGCCAAGATGTATGCCGAGGCCAAGCGGTTAGGCGTGAAATGGATCCTTGGCGGGGAATGCGGCCACATGTGGCGGGTTATCAATCAGTATATGGACACCATGAACGGCCCTGCTGATTTTCTCGAAGTACCGGTTTCCCCAATTACGGGCACGAGATTCGATAGCGCAAAAGGGACGAAGATGCTTCACATCACCGAATTTACAGCAGACCTTATAAAACACGGCAAGCTGAAATTAGATCCGAGTAGAAACGATAAGTTGAAGGTCACCTTCCATGACTCGTGTAATCCTGCCAGGGCCATGGGGCTCTTTGAGGAGCCGCGGTACGTCATCAAGAATGTGTGCAATAATTTTTACGAGATGCCCCCCACGACGATCAGGGAGCAAACCTTCTGCTGCGGAGGCGGGTCCGGGTTGAATGCAGGGGAAGATGTAGAACTCAGGATGAGAGGTGGTCTTCCCAGGGCAAATGCCGTAAAGTTCGTCCACGACAAATACGGGGTCAACATGCTTTCCTGTATTTGTGCCATTGACAGGGCCGTGTTTCCAGATCTTATGAAATACTGGGTGCCTGAGGCGGATGTCTGCGGCGTTCACGAACTGGTAGCAAATGCCATGGTGTTGGAAGGAGAAAAGCAGAAGACAGTCGATTTGCGCAATGAACCCCTTCTAGGAATGGAGGATACTGAGGATGTATGACGGAGGTAAAATCATCGCTGGCATTATCATAGGTCTCGCTTTGTTGACATTTCCGATCTGGTATACTTCGGGAAGGGCTGCTCCAAGACCGGAAGTAAAGCTTCCTGTCAAGGAAAAGGAGTGCGTGCAGCCGAAGGCATACATGACGAGGAAACACATGCAGTTGCTGGACCTGTGGAGAGATTCAACTGTCCGCGTAGCCAAGAGGTCTTATATCGCTTTCAATGGGAAAAAGTACGATATGAGTCTCCAAAACACCTGCATGAGTGCGGACTGTCATGCGAAAAAGACCGAGTTTTGCGACCGGTGTCATAATTACACGGGAGTCGTACCGTACTGTTGGGATTGCCATATCGAACCTAAGGAAGAAAAACCCGAGGAGAAGCACTGATGGGCGTCAACAGAAGAAAGTTCTTGAAGATCGCTGGAGTTTCCACGTTGGGTGTGGCGGCCAGGCCTGCCGCAGATGCCCTTGGAATTAGTCCAACCGAATGGCTGGACAAAAAGCTGGGGGGCTTCACTGTGCCGGAAACACTCTTCCATTTTTTTGAGAAGCCGGCAGGGTTTACCCCCCGAGAGGCCCTGACAGCCAAACGATGGGCCATGGTCGTAAATATGAAACAACTGGACGAGGAGATAGCCCAGGCATGCATGGATGCCTGCCACCGGGCTCACAATGTGCCTGAGATTGACAATCCAAGGCACGAGATTAAGTGGATCTGGCATGACGACTATGAGCACGTCTTTCCGGGCCAGCAACATGAACACATAGACGAGGATTTGAAAAAGCTGCCTTTTCTCGTCCTGTGCAACCACTGCTTCAATCCTCCTTGTTGCAGGGTGTGTCCCACGAAGGCGACATTCAAGAGAAAGAAGGACGGCATCGTCCTGATGGACATGCACCGCTGTATCGGGTGCCGGTTTTGTATGGCAGCGTGCCCTTTTGGAGCCAGAAGCTTCAACTGGATAGTCCCCTGGCCCCGGGCAGGGGAGGGGAAGTTTGAAGGTAAAGAGCCGCCAACCCCCGAATATCCTACAAGGATGAAAGGTGTGGTGGAAAAGTGCAATTTTTGCGCGGAACGGCTTGCCAAAGGCCAAATTCCGGCCTGCGTGGAGATCTCCCAGGAGTTGTGTAAGAAGAAGGGCAGAGAGCCGGCACTCGTATTCGGCGATCTGGACGACCCTGACTCAGAAGTGAGGCAAGTGCTGGGTTCCAATTACGCCATTCGGCGCAAACCAGAGCTTGGATCGAATCCAAACGTCTATTATATTGTGTGAGGTGGGCTATGCTTGAGAAGGCATTTGTTGGAGGACGGAAA
>Ga0114922_10002749_pt1 | contig 16421 bp, 7 predicted proteins | sample AartaG_FD_100975 | JGI IMG/M metagenome (GOLD analysis project Ga0114922, IMG submission 100975) | Deep subsurface microbial communities from Aarhus Bay to uncover new lineages of life (NeLLi) - Aarhus_00045 metaG | ecosystem: Environmental > Aquatic > Marine > Oceanic > Sediment | place: Aarhus...
GGATTTGGATTGGTTGTATAAAAAGTATCTGCTATATACCAGTAATTAAAATCATTATTAAATGATTTATTCGTAAATTCCACCTCCAGGGGAGCGCAGCCAAAAGTTCTGCTTAAGCTGAAATCTGCAGTCAAAGAATCACCTAATTGCACATCAATTTCAGCTGTATCGGGCACCTCACAGGATGCGCCACTTACAATAACCCAGTATTTCATTTTTGCAAACGGGGTGCAATAAGGTTTCTGAACAGTTGAATCACTTAAATAAGTACTGGGGAACCAGGTATAATTTAATCCACCGTCAGCAACCAGCTGCACAGTTTCTCCCCAGCAGAGTTTTGCACCCGGCGTGCCTATACCACTTATGTAACTACGTGCTTTAACTGAAGCATAGTTGGAAAAATATCCATAGTTACCACCATTTGCGGTGCCTCCGTTTAAAGTACCCAAGTGAAAAATATTCTTTGTATTAGATAAAATATTTTTAGAATGTTCATTAATAAAATCAAAATTTAACTGCCCTGCCCACCATTCAGTGCCTGGAATTTTAGTCATATTATCACCAATATAAGCAGCAGAAGCTCCGTTAAATACGAAAGCATATCTTGCAGAATCAGTATCAAATTTTTCCCTTACCATAATATTCAGCAGAAAATCCTTGTCCGTCTCTGTCCCGCGGGAAAATCCGACGTCAAAAGAGCCTGTACATGCTGATGTTGCGGGTAGTATTGATCCGCCTATTTCACATCCATGCCCTGCACCGGTTACATGTAATACATATAGCGGTTCATCAAGTTCATCCGATTCAATTAAAGTTATTAAAGAAGTATCAGATATGGTGTGCTTTACTTGATCTCCTTCCATAAGTCCATTATAATTATATACAATACTATTTGTAATATCAGTTACCGTTACATCTGTGTTATCTTCCGTTGCCATGATGTAAACCCTGTCCAGGTCAGGATCATCCGGAATCGCTGGTGTCCTGTCCAAATAGGCTAAATCACCTTTCATTACAATATATTCTGTTCCAATCATAGGTTCTCTAATCATATTATTATCTTCATCATAATACATCTTTTCAACAGGAATTATCTGATCCCCTATCAGATCATAACAGCCTGAATCACCGTCAACAGAATCGTCAGATATAGTAACAGCAATTCTTTGCTTCCCACCTTCAACAAAGATCCTGGTTCCTGCCAGTCTTTTATCTCTGTAATAAGTATAGTTTCCTCCCCCGTTATCCCTGCCCGGTACTAATGAGATAGTCTCACCCTGCTGCAGTTCTACTGAAAACGGGGCACTTCCCCATCCAATTATTTCCTCTGTCGGATATACCCAAATTGTAGTGGTTCCGGCATCTACAGCAACAATATCAATCGACGAATATGCTTTCTGAGTGCTTATATCGTGATTGTCCTTGTTAGTCTGAAAATTGGTATAAAATTCGTCACCTAAGGCATTTGCTCCTTTTAAAACATATATATCAGAATTATTGGTTTCTTCCACTTCATAATATACGGTTATCATCTCAGTTGAAGCAATATGCAATCCCCTATTAAGAATTGTTTCAGGAATACTTGGATCAAGCCTGTTTTCAACTAATTTCCTCATATTCCAGTTATTGCCATCACATATATCATTCCCCCATAATTCGTATCGTAAGAAATCGTTTTCAGGCACGGTGATGAATATTGGCTTAAATCCCGTTGGATTAAGAATCGGATCATAAATATTTGCAGGTTGCTCAATAATTACATAGGCATCCGTATCATTAACATTGGTGAAATTTAAACTTGCAGGCGCTGCGCCGCATTTATCACCGGGAGGATTACATACACAGGTACTTTCGTCCGAATGATCCTTGGTTACAGCAGGTGCAACAAACCAAAATTCCTGATCTAACTGAGAATGGACATTAGTACAAACAAGAATATAAAAAAGCAGTAACGGGAATAACTTTTGTTTAATCATTGCGACAAAATATTATTGAAAAAAAATATAATATTTTTATTTATAACCTTTTACGTAAAAATTGTCCAAATTGTTCTATCTCAAAAAAAAAACTTAAATTTAAAATTTTCGTATACCTTTAAGGTATAACAAATTTAAGTGTTATATACAAAAAACAAAGATTATGTATAGAATATTTAAACTTTCCGTAATATTTCTATTTACTCTTTCCCTGCCAATTAGCACTTTCAGTCAAAGATATTTCAACGAAGATTTTGAACAAGGTATCCCCTCCACATGGGAAGAAGAGATAGTTTCAGGAAGTCTGTCATGGAGAACAGAAAATGGAGGTTTTGAATATGCTGGCACTAGATTTCCCAACAAGGCAAAAAACGGAAATCTAAATGCGTTATTTCAGGTTCAGGGTTATAGAGGATGGAAAACCAAACTAATTACTCCGCCAATTGATTTAAGTTCGGCGATAAAACCGGAATTAACATTCTGGCATGCCCAGGATGACTGGAGCCCTTCAGATTATGAAAAGGTTAGAGTATTTATAAAAAAGAACTTATCGGACGACTGGGGTGATCCGTTTCTGGAATATCTTTTTAATACCCCGAACTGGACTCTTAGATCATTTTTTATTCCTGATAGTATGTTCTCGGATTCAGTATATATAGCTTTCGAGGGAGAAACTAACTGGGGATACGGAGCTTGCCTTGATTCAATTGAAGTCACAGAGAGAGGAGCAATACCAATGTATCTAAAAGAATATGAATCTACACAGAATTCTTCATATATAGTAGCTACAAACTCAGAGAATAATCCTGTAATAAATATCAGGTTAAACGTATTTGGAAATGTTGGAAATTTAATTTTAAACTCTGTAATTATTTCTCCACAAAACACCAATAATGGAGATATTGATGCCCTGGGAGTTAAACTATATGTAACCGAAGAACAATATTTTGAACCACATACCCAGATCGGAATATCTAAAAGTATTTCATCGGAAACGGTCACTTTTAGCTCACTCAATTATACCCTACCTTTTGGAGATACGTATCTATGGGTCGCTTATGATATTGATTCCCTGGCACATGAATTAAATACTGTTGATGCTCTGTTTACTGCTAATGGTATTGATATTGAACTTGATACTGCAGGTATGCCGTTTGGGGAAAATTTGTATATTGAAGGGGATGATATAATATATATTGTTGATGGTGACACCAACTCAGCACCAATGGAATATAGTGAGCCGGCTACTGATTTATCCCCGTCCGGAAACAGAACAATTTATAAATCTGTTTTTTACGATGATTTTGAAGGTGCCTTAAACTGGGACTTGAATGAAGATTTTCAAATTGCTCCACCTCAGGGATTAGGAGGATTAACAGGCCGAAACCCGGATCCTGAAGAAGCTTACGACGGTAATAATATTATTGGAACCGATTTAACAGGTATCATTCCAAATTTAGGAGATTATGAAAACGGAAAGAACTACTACACTCAATCATCCATTTTCGATTGTAAATACTATAAAGATATTTATGCTGTATATTATAGCTGGATTAACAAAGAGGTTCATGATGATCTTTCGGTAAGATTATCTGTTGACAGTGCTAAAAGCTGGGTTATTGTGAAAGATTATTATACTGAGATGGCAGATAACCGTTGGAATTATTCACTGATAGACCTGTCTCCGTTTGGAGCAGAACGAAAAAGCAATGTAAGCATACGTTTTAATATGGGCCCTACAGATCCAAGTGGCGTTGCCAGCGGTTTAAATATTGACAATTTTGCTATTGTTGGTGATTATTTAGCGGATGATATAGGTGTTAGCAGAATTTTACTTCCAAAACACGGATGCGGCCATACTGACAGCGATTCTATAAAAATTGTCATAAAAAATTATGCCGGTTCGCCTACAAAGGATACTATACCTGTAAAATTTTCTTTAAATGGCGGTTCAAACTATACTAATGATACAATTTTCCAGTCGATAGCTGTTGATGACAGTCTTATCGTAACTTTAGACAAAACAGTGGATCTATCTGTGCCGGGAATTTATGAATTTATCATTTTAACAGATTATGATGCTGATGAGGATATTACCAATGATACTAACAGTATGGACTTATATGTTCAAAATACAGTAAGTCCGGAATATACTGAAGATTTTGAAACACAACAGGGACTATGGAGATCTGAAGGAATAAACTCAACCTGGCAGTGGGGTATTCCGGCTGCCGGAATTTATCCGCCCCCTTCCGGAACTAAAGCATGGATTACAAATATCAATTTAAATTATTTAAATAATGATTCATCATTCGTTGAGAGTATTTGCTATGATTTATCCGACGATGAAAGAAATATGGTTGAACTTTCTTATTGGCTGGATACGGAACCTGATAATGACGGATTTACAATGCAATATTCTATTGACGAGGGATTGAGCTGGATGTTAATAGATACCAACGAATACGGATGGCAATTTAACTGGTTTACAGACAGCGTAGCAGCTTTAAAGTCAAGAGGATGGAGCGGACTTAGTAGTGGATGGAAAACAGTAAGACAATTATTGCCTGCATCAACTGTTAATGAACCGAAAGTTAAGTTCAGAATAGCCTTTGCTAGTGATACTATCAATGTTGATAAGGGATTAGCTTTTGACGATTTCAAAGTGTATTCGGCTCCTTGTGATATTGGAGTTGTTTCTATTGATTCAGTTCAGGATGATTGCCAGTATGCAAATCCTGATCAATTTTCAGTTTCAATTAAAAATTTCAGTCTGAATACACTTGAAATAAATGATACTATTATAGTAGGTTTAGATATTGATGTTGGATCACAAACATATATTGATTCGTTTGTTTTAACAAGTAGCTTACCTCCCGGTGACTCGATTGTATATAAATTTACCCAGGCTGCTGATATAGATGCGCCCGGGACATACAATATTACTGCCTACACTTTACTTGAAGATGATCCGTGGTTTTACGGTTATAATAATGATACAACAACATTTATGTTCCAGGTGTTACAAAATCCTACAACTAACTGGATTGATACTATTACGACAAAAGAGCCTGATACGGTAGTAATCAGACCTAATGTGCCGCCTGTGCCCGCATATACATATTTATGGGAGGATTTATCAACTGCAGACAGTTTTGAGGTGCCGAAAGCCGATTTATATTTTGTTACAATTACCGATGCCGGCGGAAACGGATGTGTAACAGTTGATTCTATTCTGGTTGAATTATTGTTTAATGATCTGGGTATTGACAGCTTGCTCTATCCTGTTTCAAGTTGTGAACTTGGAACAAATGAATATGTAACTGTCCAGCTCAGGAATTTTGGAACTGACAGCATTGTTAAAGGTGAAGAAATAATAGTGGCATATGAATTTAATGACGGACAGCCTGTTAAGGATACGTTCAACCTGGATGAAACTCTGCCTAGAGGAAAAGCAACCCCTTATGAATTTGAAAAGGAGCCGGTTGACATGTCTGCTGTTGCTACCTATAAATTTAAATTATATTCCGATATGGGAGGTGATTCTATTCAAAGTAATGATACATTAATAACATATGCTGAAGTATTTGGTTATCCTGATGTAGATATCGGACCTGATACAACTGTTGAAGCCCTGACTTATACTTTAGATCCGGGAAGCAGCTATAGTGCTTATTTATGGGAGGATGGAGACACTAACCAGGTTCATGTAGTTGATAGCTCAGGAGTATATTATGTGACTGTCTGGGATGAACATGGATGTGATGGGAATGATACAGCTAATGTTAGAATAAAAATACGCGACATTTTAGCAAAAACACTAATGAGTCCGGTTAGTAACTGTGATTTTGAAGTCAATGTTGATATCCAGCTTGAAGCTGAAAATAATGGTAACGATACCTTAACTTCAGGTGAAAAAATATACTTCAGGTATAAGCTTGACAGTAATCCTTATGTTATAGATTCGATAACACTAATGTCAGATTTAATACCCGGGGCAACATATATTCATACATTTAGCGAAACTGAAAATCTGAATACTTCAGGTGATTATCAGTTTATTATGGTTGCAACTTCCAAAAAAGATCTTAGAACCAATAACGATACCATTTACGAAACAATATATGTTTATCCCGAACCTGTTGTTGATTTTGGCCTGCCGGATCCTTATATTATTGAAGCACCCGAGGTAATATTAGATGCTGGCTATGGTCAATATTATGATTATGAATGGCAGGACGGACATGACGAACAAACATACGTGGTCACAGAATCCGATTATTATAGTGTTACAGTAACCGATACACGAACTAATTGTTATTCAACTGATAATATTACAATTTTCCTTATTCTCACTGATATTGCCATAACAGATATTGATTTAACAGAAGATATTTGCAGCGGGATTTTTGATAATGTGGAAATTGAAATAAGTAACCTCGGGAACCAGGTTATAAGTCTGGAAGATAGTATTTTCGTAAAATATTATCTTGATGAAGAGCTAATTGGTAATGAATATGTTGACCGGCAAACTGCCTTAGGTTTTGGAGAAAAAATAGACTATCAGTTAGGTTCAAGCATTGATCTTAGTGAAACAGGTAATAAAGTATTTATAATATATTCTGAACTTGGCTCAGATATTAAACCGGTAAATGATACAATAACATTGAACATGGATATAATACAAAGTCCGGTAGTTGATTTTGGAGATATTAACGGTTTTCTTGATACCACACTTCCACATGTACTAAAAGCCGGAGGTGGTCACAAGTCCTACTACTGGCAGGATGCTTCAACTGACTCAACTTATAATGTTACCAGTCCCGGTATATATTCTGTTACTGTAACCGGTTATAATGACTGCCAGACAATGAAAACTGTTAGAGTAAATATAGGTACTTATATACATAATACAACTGACAACAAAATACAAGTTGATATTTATCCAAATCCCACAAATGATATTCTTAATCTTGAATTAGATGCTAACGGATTTGGCAATTTGAAACTTGAAATATTAAATACTCATGGACAGGTCATTTATAATGATTTATTAGAAACCGATGGATTATGTTATGAAACTATTAATATTTCAGAGTACTTAAAAGGTATATATTTTATTAAAATATCTAATAAAGGGCTTATACATATCAGCAAAGTAATTATTTATTAGGTTTGAAAGAAATACTGATTTAAAAAAGGCGGGCTATATAGTCCGCCTTTTTTATTTTCATGATAATACTCATTTTAATAATGAGTATTATCCCTTAAATTTGAAAATACTTTTAAAAAACCTGGCATGAAGTTAAAAACAATTATTGCATTAACAGAGTTAATATAATGATATTTAACAAGTTAATAGCAGCAACATTGCCATTACTGCCTGAAAAATTTATATGGATTTTCTCAAAGAGATATATAGCAGGAGACAAGCTGAAAGATGTAATAACTGTTTCTCAAAAATTTAACAAAAAGGGAATAAGGGTAAGTATTGATCTGCTTGGAGAATATCAATCAAAAATTGAAAAAATTGATTCTTATAAAAATGAATACTTAGCTATAATTGAAAATGCAGCAAAAAACGGCCTGAATGCAACAATTTCTTTAAAACCCACTATGTTTGGTTTATTAACAGATAGTGTAATATGTTATGCTAAAATCCGTGAAATAATCAAAAAAGCATCAGGTAATAACTATCTCGTTAGAATTGACATGGAGGATTCAAAATGTACTGATTTAGAAATTGAATTATTCAGAAAGCTGCATTATGAATTTCCGGATAACATTGGATTGGTTTTTCAATCATATTTAAAAAGAACGCTAAACGATTTGAAATCTTTATCTGACTTGAATAAGGACCATGGCCCTCTAAATATAAGGCTATGTAAAGGTATTTATATTGAAGCAAAAGAAATTGCATATAAAAAAGGTAATGACATTAACTACCATTTCTTAAAAGACCTGGAATTTATGTTCCGGAATAAATATTATGCAGCCATTGCCACGCATGACAGTAAACTAATTGATGGAGCACTTGACCTGATTAAAAAGTACAAGATCCCCTCAGAGAAATATGAATTTCAGATGCTTTATGGTGTTACACCAAAATTAAGAAAGTCACTGGTAGAAATGGAACATCCTCTGAGGGTATACGTTCCTTTTGGCAAAGAGTGGTTTAATTATTCCACAAGAAGATTAAAAGAAAATCCCAAATTAATGTCACATTTAATTAAGGCTCTTTTTGTAAGGAAGTAATTAATATAGAGTATTTTTTATTACGCTTCGGTTCTATCTGACATTTGGGCGGGGCTTCATATGCATTTTAAGCAGCCATTGCCTGAATTGTACTTCAAGAATAAAAATTTTAATAACTTTCTTTTCGGGTAAGAACTCACGAAATTTATTTGTATAATCTTCAAGCAACTTAGTTTCTTTCTTTTGGTAACTAATATACTTATCCAATAATTCTGCCGTTTCTTCCTCTCCAATATTTTCAGAATTTTCCAGGAAATATTTAACTGTATTTTTCCTTTCCTGCGATATCATGTTTTTTCTATTCTGATAATCATTATATACAGGCCAGAATTTTTTAGATTCCTGGTTTGTTAGTCCAAGTCTTTTTGTGAAAAAATCAACTTTTTGCTCCTGTAGCCTTTTGAGCTTTTCCTGATTATCCAACTGAGCCGGAATTTTTATTGAAAATAAAATCAGAAGGTTAAATAAAATAAATATTCTCATTATTTTATAAATTATAGTGCTTCAATAATATCAAATACATCTATGTCTTCATCAATCAGGTAATCAATAATTTCATTTGTTGAATTATCACTTTCGATATTAATGCTTTCATCCCTTGCCTGATTATCGTTCTGATAGACTATGTCAATGATTAATTCCTCTGAAAAATAGTAAATATCTTCTACAATCAACTGGGCAATTTCATCATTATTAAGTTCAGAACTGATATTGCCTTTATATAATACATTATATGTGATTTTACCTAAAATAATCATGCCAATAAATAGAGCAGCTATTGCAAGGTATGGTTTTAAAGTTAAAATATACCGTTCATAAAACCCGGCATCACTTTCTCTATGAATTCGTTCACCCAGGCGCACAGAGAAATCATCAAAATAACCGTCAGGAATTCTGAAATGTTTATCCTTTTTAATTTTGGACAGTTCCGGCTTTATTTTATTTATGTCGTCCATATCGGGTGTAACTATTCTTGGTCTTTAGACTAATAAAAATACGAAAGGTTTAATGATCCGTTAAATATTTTTCAATTTTCTTTACTGCATGATGATAAGATGCTTTAAGCGCGCCCACTGATGTTTTTAATATTTTTGATATTTCTTCATATTTCATATCATCAAAATATTTCATATTGAAAACCAGCCTTTGTTTTTCAGGGAGTGTAAGCAATGCCTTCTGCAATTTTAATTGCAATTCATCCCCGTTAAAGTATTCGTCTGTCTCAAGAGTTTCAGCCAGTTGTTTATTAACATCAATCAATGGTAAAAAATATTTCTTCTTTTTCTGGTTTAAAAAAGTTAGTGCTTCGTTAGTAGCAATCCTGTATAACCATGTATACAAACCTGATGCTTCCCTGAAACTTTCCAGGGCCTTCCATGCTTTAATAAAAGTATTTTGCATAACATCATCGGTATCATCATGGCTAATAATTATTTTGCGGATATGCCAGTAAATTCTTTCCTGATATTTTCTGACAATAATATTGAAAGCAAGATTTTTACTATCATCATTACGAAACAACTCTAGAAGTTCTTTGTCAGTATAATCATTAGTCTTACCGGCCATTCCTGAACTTAAGCAAAATTCAATAAAATTAAATTCGCCATATATATTTTAAGGTTTTTAATTAAGACAATGCTTTAATAAAGTTGCAAGGCTACGGAACCTCCTGATTTAATTTCAAAAGTTTTATTTACGGTATAAATTGTTTGTTTGGCATTTTGTGCTCTGTACACAACCCGAAAATATCCGGGTTGTAGATTTATTGATTCATTCTTAATTTTGTCATTAATATTGCATACCCATACTTCTTCTTTATTACTGATTCTATAGTAAATACTGCCATAACCTGTTGAAGCTTTAATAAGAGTTACGATTCCCGGACGGGGTATTAAAACAGTTGTGGTTTCACTTTGATTTATCTCAATATTATTTTTATAGATTCGCGGTAATATGGGAATTTCAATATCATATTTTCCAACCAGATATTTTTCTTCATTGTACATAGTTTGCATATTAAGCGTTTTCGGCTCTCCTGCTTTCCTTACAATAAATTGTATATCGCGATATTGGTGCCCGTCTTTGGTTTTAACAACCAACATACCTTGCGGAGCATCAGCTGCTAATATTGTATGTTTACCTACATCTAATTTTATATTATCAACCTCAACAGGTGGAATAGTATGAACTTTTAATCTATATGTTAACAGATGATCCAGGATAAGAGTGTCCGGCTTGCCCCTGTGGTTAATAGTATGAATATAATTATAAATAATTTTGCCTGAAAATTTATCATAGAAGGTCATATTCACATTTGTTTCACTCGGATTACCATAAATATCCAGTAAGTTTACCTGTGCAGTTGTGGCGTTTAAAGCTTGTGAAATTACTGTTTCCATAACTTCATCAAATTTTTCTTCTTTTGCAGCATTGTAATAATTTCCAATGCAGTCAAAAGTCTCTTTAAAGCCCTCATCAATACCTATTCCAATAACAAAAGGTTTTAAGACTATTCCACTTCGTTGAAGCTCCTGTGATTCAAAACAAGGATCGCCATCGCAGGCTTCAATACCGTCTGTTATTAGTATTATTATATTACGACAGTTATCACAATCAGGGGGAAAATCATTAGCCCCTAATTTAAGGGAGTGTGCAATGGGTGTTGTTCCTTTAGGAACTACAAATCTTAGTTCCTGTCTGATTTTAGGAGCGTTATTTTTACTAAAAGGTACTTCAAGGCGGGTGTCATTACAATTTTGAGGAGGAACCGGACTTTGATGCCCGTATAAGCGTAATGCCATTGATACATTATCCAGATGCTCCAGGCTATCAATAATACTAATAAGTGTTTTACGTGCAATTGTAATCTTACGATTCTTTTCCCAGTATCCTGCCATGCTTTGAGAAGCATCAAAAATGAATAATATTCTTGTATCAGGGGGTTCATATTTTTTGGGCTCCTGGCTGGATAAAATCTCCAAAAATAATACCGGGATTATGAATAAAAAAAAGCTGTTTCTAAATACTTTCAAATTTGACATTTCTCAATATTAATTTTGTTAACCTCATTATATCAGATACTTACAGTCTTCAAAAAATCAATATCCTTATCTTAATATTAGTGACTTTTCACACGAACAATTAATAGAACGTTTAATAATGCTAATAAATTTTATTTAATTATTTTAAAATTGGGATAATCACTTAATTCACTTGATTAATAGTTCATAATAAATTATATAATGAAATACACAAAATAAAAATTAAGAAAAGTGATTAATTAATATGCGTAAATTAAGAATGAGAAAGTGCACATACAATTAAAAAGCAAGAAGAATTTGAACAGCTTAATGTTTTTTTTAAACAATTTTATAATTCTCAGTTAATTATCATATTCATCAAGATATTTTTCTACTTGGTTGAAAACATTTTCAGGAGTAAATCCGAATTTTTCGTCTAATACTTTATATGGTGCCGAATAACCAAATTGTTCAACTCCTATAACTTTACCTTTAGCACCTACCAGGCCATTAAGAGCAACCGGCAAACCTGCAGTTAAGCCGAGTGTAGGTGTATTGGCGGGTAAAACCTCATCCTGGTAAGATTTTGCCTGTTTTCTGAACAGCCCTTCAGATGGTGCCGAGACAACTTGTATTTTCAAACCTTTTTCAGCTCTGAGTTTCTCTGCTCCCTGCACTAAAGTTGCCACCTCTGACCCGTTAGCTACTAATACTATATCAGGTTTGCCATTCACACTCTGTATTATATAAGCACCTTTACGGGCATCCAGAGCATCTCTAAAACGATCTGTGCCGTCTTTCGCAGGAAGGTTATTGATATTCTGTCTTGATAAGAGAAGTGCTGAAGGAGTTTTTGTATTTTCAAGTGCTATTTTCCATGAAATTGTTGTTTCATGGACATCGGCTGGTCTCAGGACAAGCACACTGTTCTCTCCGGAATGGTTTTTAAGCTGCTCCATTAATCTTATCTGGGCCTCTTGTTCCACAGGCTGATGAGTCGGTCCGTCCTCTCCTACTCTAAAAGCATCATGGGTCCATATATACTTAACCGGCAAGCCCATTAAGGCGGCTAACCTAACTGCCGGTTTCATATAATCGGAAAACACAAAGAATGTTCCGCATGCTGCAATCACTCCTCCATGTAATGCCATACCGTTAGCAATGGCTGCCATAGTGAGTTCTGATACTCCGGCCTGAAAAAACGCTCCTGAAAAATCGCCTTTTTTAAATGCCTTTGTAAATTTAAGAAAGCCATCGGTTTTATCACTGTTTGATAAGTCAGCTGAAGCTACTATCATATTTCCGACATTCTGCGCCAGATACCCCAAAACTGCTCCTGATGCAGCCCTTGTAGCAGCATTATCTTTTTGTGGTATATTACCATAGTCAATATCAGGAGCATTACCTGAAAAATAACTACCAAGTTTCTCAGCTAATACAGGATTTTTGCTTGCCCACCTGGCTTCTTCCTCTTTTTTGATCTTAGCGTTCTGTGCCTTTTTGCTTAATACTTCTTTATAATAATCTTCAACTTCAGGGAATATTACAAAAGGATTCTTCGGATCTCCTCCTAAATTTTCAATTGTTTTCTCAAAAGAGCCCCCTGCATTAGATAATGGCATGCCGTGAGTAGAAGTTTGTTTTTCAAAGCTTTTGCTATCTTCTGTAAGAGCTCCCTTACCCATTATGGTTTTGCCAATTATTAATGTTGGCTTTTCATTCTCTTCATTTGCTTCATTAAGTGCCTTTCTTATTTCTTCAGGATTATTTCCATTAATTGTGATTACTTTCCATCCCCAGGCTTCGTATTTTTTCCCTGTATCTTCATTAGTTACAGCATCTGTTTCAGTTGAAAGCTGAATATCGTTAGAATCATAAAACATAATAAAGTTATTCAAACCTAAATAGCCTGCAATTCGCCCTGCGGGCTGAGAAATTTCTTCCTGAACACCTCCGTCTGAGATATAAGCATAAGTTTTATGAGCCATCCATTCTCCAAAGCGGGCAACCAGGAACCGTTCAGTAATTGCAGCACCTACAGCCATAGCATGTCCCTGGCCCAGAGGTCCGGATGTGTTCTCAATTCCTCTGCTCACTTCTCTTTCAGGATGACCCGGAGTAGGGCTTCCCCATTGACGGAAATTTTTTAGATCGATAATTGAATAATTTTTCGTAAGTGTGAGTATTGAATATAACATTGGGGACATGTGACCCGGATCAAGAAAAAACCTGTCGCGATTCTTCCATTCCATGTCATCAGGATCCCAGTTTAAAAATTCCGAATATAAAATATTAATAAAATCAGCTCCACCCATAGCGCCCCCAGGATGTCCGGATTTTGCCTTTTCAACCATCGCTGCTGATAAAACTCGAATGTTATCAGCTGCCTTGTCTATTACCTCTTTGTTTATCATAATTGTATTTGTTAATTACTTTGTTAATAAAGCCTGGATTTCAAATTCTGCAAATATAAAAATTTATTTATTCAGGATAAAAATGAATAATCCCTAAATACCATTCTTTCCGCTATCCATTTTCATTTATGTCTATCCGGTTAATGTTCATCCTCTTAAAATATTCAAGCGTTTCGGGATGGCAGGTAAAAATTAAAATTTGCCTGTTTTTGCCAAATTCATGAAGAATCCCGGCAGTCTCTCCGGCCCTTTTGGGATCAAAATTCACCAGTACCTCATCTACAATCAATGGTAATGGTTCAGCTTTTCTTTCATATTCTTCAATAAATCCAAGCCTTAAGCTTATCAGCAGTTGTTCTTTAGTCCCTCTGCTAAGCTGTTCAATCTTTTTTGAAGCTTCCCTTTTGTCAAATACCGATACAACTTTTTCATCCTGTGACACATTTATTCTTTTGTATCTCTCACCTGTAATTTTGCTAAAATATGCATTTGAATTTTTTATCACATCCGGTTGTTTTTCTTTTTCGAATTTGCTTTTCTCATCCTCCAATAATTTCAATGCAATCTTACCTGCAATCCAGTCTTTATATGAACTATGCAGCTTTTGCTTTTCAGATTCCAGTTCTGTCATAATTTCTGCAAGTTCTGATTCTCCTTCGATTTGACTAACTTCCTTTTTTGTTTTCCCTATTTCTTCATTTATAACATCCAGCTCCAGATTATTAATACCAATGTTCTCATCCAGTTCCCACTTTTCCATCTCAATATCCTCCTTATTCCTGGTTTTAAGAAATTCAATCACTTCACCGGATTTATTAAGTCCGACTACAGTCTCAATATTTGCTATTGCATCCTTACGACTTTCAATCAACTTTTTAACTTTGCTCTCTTCTTCATATTTTTTTCTGAAATCTTCCCTGTCTTTTGCATTTATGGATTTCAACAATGTTGCAAGTTGTTTTTCAATATTAACCAATTTTGATTTTGTACTTTCCAGCTCTTTTTGCTTATCATCAGATTTTTTTTGTAATTCTTCCTTATACCGTGATTTCTCTTCAGCCGTATTAAACTCTTTTACAATTTGATTTACTAATAGTTCTATATTATCGGCCGATTCCTTAAAGCCCTGAATTTCCTTCAGGGAATTCGTCTCTTCTTCGAATTTTTTTATAAAGGGAGACCTTTGTTCTTCCTGTTTTATTTTCAGCTCATCCCTGATATTAATATCTTTTTTAACCTGGTTAATTGTTCTGAATATTTCCAGAACGGCATCTGTAGTAAGAGATTTCTGAAGATTTAATCCTGTTAAATACTTTTCATACTCACTCTTTAGTTTTTCTTCTTTGTCATTTAAATCTGATACCAGGTGTTGAATACTTCCCTGTGATTTGTCTTTAAGTAAAGACTTCCTGCCTAAGAAAAAAACTAATAAGGAGATTACAATCATAGATGCACCTAAAACATAAAGTAAATAATAAAATGCTGTTATTGAGCCAATTATAAAGATTAATGAAATCAATACGGATATAGTATTAATATTTATTTGGTTTGCTGTAGTTTGCAAAGCATTATGTTGTCCTTCGATCTTTATCTTATTGTTTTCTATTTCATTAAATTTTCTTTTAAAATCATCAATCCTGTCCTGATGAGATATGATATCTGAAAAATCAATGATATCCTTTTCCGTCCATTTAGCATTAATATTCTTTAATTTTTGTTTTATTAATCTGTCATGGTTATCAATTTTTCCATCATCTTCAATCCTGTCGCTTACTGTTAATCTATATTTTTCGAGGTTTATTGCCAGGTATTCCACTTTTTCCTTACTCTCTAATATCACGGAATTAAATGAAATATGGCTAATTTCCTTTTTCAGTTCTTCAATGCCATTTTCTTCTTGATTCCCGTCTCTTAATCCTCGTATCTTATCATTAAGATCATGTTCTTCTTTTTCAAGATCCCTGATATTTTCAATACCATCCCCTGGATATTCCTGCAATTCCGGTAATGTTTCCAATTCTCCATCACAATTAATTATATGAATAAAACTATCATAACATTTCAAATAATTACCCAGTCTGGTTCTTTCAGCCTCCCATTCTTTTAACTTTGTTTTAATGTTATGAATATCATCCTCAAAACGTTTAATTTTAGAGTTCAATTCCCTGTATATGGGTAGATTGTCCTGAATTTTCTGAATTTGCTCTTTCTTAGTATTTATTTCTTTTATTATTGAGGGAATAATTTGTATTTTTCCTCTCTGGGTATAAATTTCCTCAACCTGCTTTTGAATATTTCCTTCCACGTCACTAATTGAAATTTTTCCCAGACCTAAGCCAACACTGAATATCTTATCTTCAACACCTGATGCTGACAGCTTATCCAAATCAGTTAATTCATCCAGGGAAAAGGCATATACATTTTCAAAAATATCTTTTGTGGCATTTCCCAGCAACTGGTTCCATCGAAACTGGTCTTCGTCTGAACTCCCGTCATACAATAGTTTAATATTACCTCCGCTGCTTCCTGCGATCCTTTCAAATGTTACATTTTTTTTGTTTGACAGTAAGGCTATTATTCTACCCCTGTGATCTCCCCCGTTTAAAGGAGGCATCCTTTGACCAACTGTTGATGGATAGCCAAAAAGTGTGTATCTTAAAAATTTCAACAAAGTGGATTTTCCTGCTTCATTATTACCCAGGATTATGTTAACACCTTGCCTAAGGTTTATTAATGAATAGTTATTGAATATCCCA
>Ga0114922_10002750_pt1 | contig 16419 bp, 20 predicted proteins | sample AartaG_FD_100975 | JGI IMG/M metagenome (GOLD analysis project Ga0114922, IMG submission 100975) | Deep subsurface microbial communities from Aarhus Bay to uncover new lineages of life (NeLLi) - Aarhus_00045 metaG | ecosystem: Environmental > Aquatic > Marine > Oceanic > Sediment | place...
CATTTGAAAATACCTCTCTCATCTATTCTAAAAAGGAATTTAAAGTTACGTTAAAATTAAATAAGGGCAGTACCTGCACAGTTGATATGCAGGATATTAACCCCACTCCCCAAGAGCTAAAATCTGTGAGGTACTGCCCTGCCTTTTTCAAATATCTATCAACAATATAATATATAAATATACTTATTGCAAGTTTTTTGTTAATTTTTAACGTTTTTAATCTTATTTGTTGTTTTTGATATTTTATTTGTGTATATTTAGTGCCATTTGGTATTTTTCTGTCAGTTAGACCGATTATCATGATTAATAAAATAATATGACTCAATAATTAGAAGGGTTAATAAGAATATCGTTATAATTCACCTAATAGTACTGAAGATATGAATATTTTGACACACTCTAAGAAAATTCATATATCTCTTGACATTTATCATAATATTTTTATATTATTCTTATTAAAGAATAAAGACTCTTCTCCTGCAATACGTTGTAGTCATATCTTGTCCGATAGTTTATTTATTCTTTGAAGTTTAATACCTGGATAACCCGGACAGTTTTTTCTAATAAATCAACGTCGTCCACCACTAGCAAGACGAAGGAGGAGAGTCATGAAGAAGCTTATTCCTTTTGTTGCGACATGTTTGTTGTATGTCTGTATTATTTTTCAGTTTTCTTTCTTGGATAGTTTTAAATTTGTCAGGAGAATTTTAGAGCGAATTGGATTAAAGTATCAAACGGAAAGAGTGGTTAGGGCTCCCATGCTGGGTCAAACGGATCCGATGCCCCCGCCACCGTATCCCCCACCCCCACCACCCGATCAAGACTGAATGACAATAGATTTGATCGATAACATTATAGTACAATATTTGCAACTCATTTATTAATGATTAACTTTAAAAGAGGAAAAACTGTTCGGGTTATAATATGTCAAAAAATGGGACTCATTTATTATATCGTATATTGAACATATGGTTCGCCTTTATCGCCCTTCTTTTATGCTCCTCTTATCTTCCACGGTGGGATAATATATCATACAACGGTTGGTTGAACGAAGCCATCTATTTTTTACTTTTTATCATCTCAGTTTCAATCTTTATCAAGGAAAAAAATAACAGAGATATCTATTTCAATTTCAGCATTTTTTTCCTGCTGCATTCCTTTTCCTTTCTTAACATATTCATTGGAAAAGAATTTTTATTTGGAAATGACTATTTAGGTTATTATTTTTTTGCATATAAACAAATCATACTCAGTTTCTCTTTCAATTTTATTCTCATCTATGTTGTCTTGAAATATTTGTTCCTGAACCAAAAAACGTGGGTGATTTATCTGCTCACCCTTTGTGTTCTTTTATCCGTCTTCATTGCCCAGTTTCTCCCTTATATTACAAATCTTCATTTTATTTTTGAGCGTGGAGACTCATTACTCACAGATCTTGGTAAACGTATTTTTATTGTCAATATCATATCCATCCTATTTATTGGTCTTTATTCTTATTTACTTTATAAAAATGACAAAATACTTGGAACATACATCAACTTAATTATTGCTACTTGTTTTATATTTCTTGTAACAGAATTGGTCGCCTTAGTATCACAAATATATGGTATTCAGGCACTCAGTGCGAGTCAGTATGTTTTAACCCTCAACCTGATTTTTTTAGGGATTATCTTTTTTAAAAAATTATTTTTCCTCTGTTCCGAATACGGCCAATTCTACGAAGCGCTTATCAACAAAAAAATCATTATGGGTAAAGTAAAAATCAAAAGATACCGGAATGAGTTGCATGCCCAAATGCTCAAATTTCTCCTATTTTATATTTTTCATCGTCGCAACTATCTACTTCTGTTATGTCTATTGACCACTATCTCCCTGGCCTATTTCCGATTTCCAGCTTTTTTTACGATTAATATCATCGTACTTGTACTCTGCAGTTTGATCCTTTTTTGGTTCGTCAATATCCTGTACAAAAGAAGAGCAAAACACAAATACACATTACCATAATTAAAAATATTTTATCTAAGGAGAGAGAAAATGATTATTGGTCAAAGTCCTCAAATCATGAATATTAAGAGGATGATAAAAGATATCGCTAAAACCAACGAGAATGCTTTGATCATAGGCGAAGTCGGATCCGGGAAAAAATTTGTAGCCCACGAGATACATCAACGCAGCACGCAAAAGAGAAAATCTTTTATCGTTCTTAACTGTTCAGCGGTTGGTGATACTATCACAGATACGGATATTTATGGAGAACATTTGGAACATCCGCGTGGAATTCAGCGAAAAATAGGACTACTGGAACAGGCGAACCGGGGAATACTCTTTTTGGAAAATATCGATGAATTAGAACCTGAATTTCAGCATAAATTTTTCAATGTCTTAAAAGAAAACAAATTTCGGAGACCCGGGGAAGATACCTCTATTGAGGTCGATCTCCGAGTCTTCGCTGCCACTTCAGATGAAAAACTATTAAAGAAAGATACTTTCCGCAAAGACTTCCTGTCGATTCTGAATACTTTTACAGTTCAAATCCCTCCCCTCAGAGGTCATAGACAAGATATCCCTGTTTTATTTACCCATTTTCTTGAACAATATTGTGAAGAGTTAAACCGGGAAATCCCTCCAGTCTCATCAGACATCTTTGAATCTCTGATGGAGTACGAATGGTCTGGAAATGTGCATGAACTTAAGAAAACTGTACGCAATCTCGTCCACATGTCACCGGAGGGAGAACTCTCTATTCACTACCTGCCCTTCGAAATAAAAAAACATCCTTTCGAATTCCTGGAGGGTCAGGAATTGCCAGAGGCTGTGGGTGAACTTGAGAAATATCTCATAAAAAAAGCACTGGGACGATTTGCCGGCAATCAATCGAGAGCCGCTCACGCTCTTAACGTTTCCGAGACGACTCTTCGTTACAAAATGAGAAAATACAGTTTGGCGAGTAAATCATTTTAGGCACTTTAAATATCTGTCAGAAATAATAAGTTTACTGGATTTATATTGTTTCACCGGTCTTAGATAAAATAAAAAACCCCGTTGCTCAATTGATTCAACGGGGTTTAACTTTCGCAGGGTGCTGCTATAACCTTTTGACATTTGTAGCTTGAGGTCCTTTTTCACCTTCGCTTACTTCGAACTCGACTGAATCGCCTTCATCAAGACTCTTATATCCCTCACCCTCGATAGAACTGAAGTGGACAAAGACATCTTCACCTTCTTCTCGTTCAATAAATCCAAAACCTTTGGTTCTGTTAAACCATTTTACAGTTCCGTTTTCCATTTTTCTTCCTTTTTGTTAAAACCTAAAGATCTGTACAACTTGCTACTCGCTCTTTTGAATATTTATGCTACTCTAAACTCCATACGATTGAAGGGGCAGATGACTTTACTCAAACAATCCTAAAAAATACCAGTAACTTCTCCAACGCGATAAAGCCGTGTACAACCAATTCAAACCGACTAATATACGATATTTCTTTTTCAAATACAAGTATAATTTTCATAATACTAAGATTGTTAAAATTTGACTTGATTATTTCAGCATAATCGTTTATACTTTGGAGATACAATCTCTTATCTTAAATGCCATTGATAAATTGATGCAGCTCTATCATAACTATGGTCAGTTTAATGGGACAGTACTCGTCGCTGAGGGAGGAAAAATCATCTTTGAAAAAGGATATGGCCTTGCAAATATGGAGTGGGATATTCCAAATAAACCGGATACAAAAATACTCCATATTTAGATATGTCACTTCCATACGCTGCCGGGTCTTTATATTCCACAGTTGAAGATCTTTACTTATGGGATCAGGCTTTATACAAAACAAAACTGATCTCGAAAAAATACATGAAAATGATGTTCACGCCCTATCATAGCAGATATGCGTATGGATGGGGTGTTAGAAAAATGGCGCTCTCTGAATTAAAAGATAGCCTGAATGTCGTCTCCCACGGTGGAGGAATTAATGGATTTGTAACATTGATCAGCAGACTGGTTGACGACAGACACCTGATTGTTCTCTTCAACAATACGGGCGGGACCGATCTCAACGAAATAAGTATCGGGATTGTAAATATCCTCTATGACAGGCCCTACGACATGCCTAAAAAGTCAATTGCAAATGCATTATATGAAACGTTAACAAAAAAGGATGTCACATCTGCCATAAAACATTATCATGAATTAAAGGAGAAGTATCCTGATGATTATGACTTCAGGTTACGTGAACTCAACAGTCTGGGGTATCAATTGCTCGGGACAGACATGGTGGACGAGGCAATTGAGATTTTTAGATTGAATGCCGAAGTTTACCCAAAATTATCCAATGTCTATGATAGCCTTGGGGAAGCCTATATGGAAAAAGGAGAGAAAGAGCTTGCAATCATTAACTACGCAAAATCGTTGGAGTTAAATCCCAAAAATAAGAATGCGATCGAAATGTTGAAAAAGATGAATGAATAAATGTGTGACATCCAAATCAACTACCCATGAAGACAAAGGGGAAGAATCAGGAGATTCCAGGTGAAGTCGCGATCTACTGTGATAATGCCCATGTCTGAGTGGTCTTTCACGACATGGCTCACATCATGGGTGGCGTACAAAAAGGTAAAAGGGTACTCCCCTGTTTGTACGATCATGATTTACAAGCACAAAAAGGAACTTTCAGGGGCACCTATAAATTTTACCTTATTAACGTTGGATTTTATGATCCAATGTCATGCCATTTTCATGATCTCAAGCAGGGTCCACCCGGTGTATGTGCCTGGACCAAGACAAGACTCAATTGGATAGAACCTCAGAAAAGGGTTGAGGTTGGAAGTGGAAAGCTTGTTTTTAAAACCGGATTTCGTTATCTTCTTACGCTATGCACGAATACTGGAAACTGCTGTTACTCTTCGGAGTGGGATCCATCGCTGGATTCATCAACGTAAATGCCGGCGGGGGGTCTACCATTACTCTACCCAGCCTGATCTTTATGGGCCTCGACAGTGGACTCGCCAATGGGACAAACCGAGTCGGAATCCTCTTCCAAAACATCTCCTCTGTTTCGTCATTTCGTCACCAAAAAGTCCATCAGTTTAGACAGAGTTTTATTCTATCCCTTTTTACCCTGCCGGGTGCAGTCATTGGCGCTTTACTTTCGATACGAGTGAGCAACGAATGGTTTCAACGCATCTTGGCCTTTGTGATGATCGGTATCGTCTGCTCAATGCTCTTTAAACGTTCCGGCCAAAATTCTACGGATATCGGTAGAAATCATACGCAACATTGGCTCATCTATCCGGCCATGCTGGGAATCGGCTTCTATGGTGGTTTCATCCAGGCCGGTGTCGGTTACCTGTTGATGGCCTCGTTATATCATCTATTACGAATCGGTCTGATTCAAGTCAACATGCACAAAGTTTTCATCGTCATGATTTACACCATACCGGCGCTGTCCATTTTCATCTGGACCGGAAACGTAAACTGGGGTTATGGCCTGATACTGGCCGCTGGCATGGCCTTTGGCGGTTGGATGGGAGCCCGGACCGCAGTCAAAGGCGGGGAGAAAATGATCCGTATGATCCTGATCCTTGCCATCCTTTTGATGGCGGTGAAATTGTTGAGAATATTTTAAATTCTCCGATTCAGCTTTACCATCATTACAAGTTTGGTAGCCAGTTTGGATTTCAGTTGTTTCCTGCGAAGTCCCCAAAGCCAGTTTCCCTCGTTGATGAAAGGCCGGTTCATACGGGCCTTTTCACCCAATCCCAGGATATCCTGCATGGAGAAAATAGCCACTTCGGCAACCGACATCATGGCAAGACGAATGAATTCCCAATGAAGCTTCCGTTTTGGTATCTTTCTTCCAAAATAGCGATAGAGTTGCTTCTTCTCTTTCTCCGTCGCATCGTTCTCGAACCATCCCCGGATCGTATTGTTATCGTGGGTTCCGGTGAACAAAACACTTTTCTTAACCAGATTGTGGGGTAAATGCACATTTTTAGCCAGATCCCCTGAGAAACCAAAAAGAAGAACCCTCATACCCGGAATGTCGAACTGTTGCATGACTTCCTTCACATCAGAGGTGAATATTTGCAATGCATCTTTGGCCACACCATTTTCTGTAAATACTCCTCCACTATCCTCAATCTGTGCTAAAGTCGAAACATCCGCGCCTTTAATAAAAGCATACTCTTCAGCGTTTGAAAAAGAGTGTATCGAGAAAACCAAGATTGCAATGCTAAAAAGTTTAAACATATATTTTCTCATTTTAATTCGTCTCTCTAAATGGCCAGAAAAAGACGCACCATACCTCCTGAATATTGCTGAGGTTTATTAGCAATTTCAAATAAATTTACCCTAGCCCGAGTATGCGTTCGCCTCTCCCCACGATATGGCAGCCTTACTTCAGATGCTCGGCATCTATATGCTTTCCGGTCGTAAAACGATTATTTGGAATGAATTGTGATTTAACCACTTTAGCCATTTTTCTTCGAAGCCAACGATAGGGCTATGGCTATAAGTGACAGATTAGTGCACCCAAATGAAAAACCCTCAGGTTCAATACCCAAAAATGTATTCACCCACAATGCAGTAATAATGGCTAATAAAAAGCTCAGTGCCGCGAGCATTATCAAAGCCCAAATGAGATTTCGCATGACTTCCCTCCTCCTTTTAAAAGACAGATCCGGTTAAGTAGTACTCTCATCTTTCTTAATTTTAAAACAAATAACCGAATTCTTCAGATAGACTCCACCTCTGAATTCGGTTATCACTATTTAATTATTTTAAACAAATAAGCCTCCACTAAAGGTCTCGTTCAACTCCCCCATCAGATAAATAAATCACTCTTAGTGTACGGCCTTGATATACTTTATTATAATTTATTATTTTGGGAAAAGCAAGTAAAAATTGAAAATATCTTCGCTTGTTATTATTGGACTCACTAACGATCCGGGTAATGTCAAGTCCCATATACACTAAAATGTTACTTACCAGTTAACTCCTCACTGTAGGCAAAGTCTGCAGCCACTCCCCCGGTGTGGATAAAAAGAATGGTGTCTTTTTTGGTAAAGAACCCTTTATGAATAAGGTCGATGAGACCATGCATGGCCTTTCCACTATATACCGGATCAAGAAAAATCCCCTCGGTTCGCGCGACGAGTTTGATGGCCTCGATGCAGGCCTCTGTAGGGACACCGTAACCTGGACCGATATAGTCTCCATACACCGTGACTTCATCCAAGGCGATAGCTATATCCAACTCCAGGAATGATGCGACTTCGTTGCCATGGCGAACGACTTCATTAATGGCCTCTGTCTTCTCGTTTAATACACTGATGCCCACGATGGGCATGGTCATATTGAGTCGTTTAAATCCACAAATCAATCCCGCTTGGGTACCTCCTCCTCCGTTGGCCAGGACGACCGAGGTAACATCTATTTTCTTATCCTTCAATTGTTCACTTATCTCGAAAGCAGCGTTAACCCAACCAACGGTTCCCAGAGGACATTCGGCTCCGGCCGGAATGACCAGAGGATTGCGTCCCTTGAGACGAAGTTCGTCAGCCAGTTCATTCATCTTTTTTGGCATCGTTGTGAACATTTCAACCGGATCATTCACTTCAAGAATGGTCACTGCCGAATCGATGATATCGTGTAGAAGGAGATTTCCCTGGGTCTCGACATGAACGCCCTTAACCAGGACCAGGTGGGGTTCCATTCCCACTTTACGGGCGGCGACCGCCATTTGCAGGGCAAAATTAGACTGGGAACTACCGCTTGTTATTAATGTATCCACGCCTTTCTTTTTCGCATCTGCCAGTACATACTCCAGCTTTCGGCATTTATTCCCTCCCAGGGCAAGTCCGGTCAGGTCATCGCGCTTAACGAATAGTCGAGGGCCCCCCAGCGTAGCTGAAAGACCGCGCAATTCATGTAAAGGGGTCGGCCAGCAACCCAAGCCGACACGCTGCAACTTATCTAATGACATACGACCTCCATCATTCAGATAATCAACCGCAGAAACCGACGGTGGTGTTATTATTTAATATACAAAAAATAATGCAACATTCATCATCTGACGAATTCTCATGTTTTCTTCGACAATCTGCCGACTTGGCACTAATTTTATTATAAATGATAATTATGGGAAAGTCAAGGAAATATTTTGTATATTCTTAATGTTGAAACTATTTGAAGAATATTTATTGGGCGAAGTATGTGGATAGTAAAACTGATATTGTATTTACTTATTGTATATACGACCGTTTTAATCTTTGCATACTTAATGCAGCAGCGCCTGCTGTATTTCCCCGATCGCAGAATACAATCGAAAATGCAAATACAAGCTCTCGGACTTGAGCCCTGGCCTACTGGAGGTCAAGACTGCCGCGGCTTCATAAGCATAGAGCATTCGTGCCGGTCCATAGGGACAGTTATCGTCTTTCATGGAAACGCTGGTGCCGCTTGGCATAGGGATCATTATGTAAAGGAGTTGGAACCATTAGGCTACCATGTTGTACTTGCTGAATACCCTGGGTACGGAGGTCGCTCAGGAGAACTGAGCGAAAAGGATTTCTTAGTTGATGCAAAAAGTACCGTACGTCTTGTCTACGAGAAATACGGAAAACCCATTTTCCTTTGTGGTGAGTCTTTGGGATGTGGTGTGGCCACTGGAGTGGCCGCTACTTCACAAGTACCTATCGAGGGATTGGTTCTCATAACTCCATGGGACTCGCTCCCAAATCTCGCACAGAAAATTTATTGGTATCTACCTGCTCGTTGGTTGGTACGCGATAAATACAACAACATCCGAAATATGGAGGGATTTTATGGTCGAGTGGCAGTGGCCATAGCTGAATATGATGAGATAATTCCAAAACGACATGGGATAAAGCTCTTTGAAGCACTTTCAGGCGAAAAAAAACTATGGATTTTGACAGGAGCGGGTCACAATACCTGGCCAGGAACAACTGACGTTTCGTGGTGGAAAGAGGTCATGAATTTTGTAGCAGATCCTGGCGGGAAGGGTAGTAAGTAATAAAGTACTAAAGTGTTTATTTTGGTGTCTCATTCTTAATCGATTCGTTTATTCTGGATCACCGCACTTTCAATAAAAAATTTATTCGGATGGAATTTATCCCCCCCCACGCCCCACGGGCTTATGTTGAATCTCTCTTAATCAACTCCACATTTAGTAATTTGTGCACCGGTATACTCTGCCTTTCTTTAATTATATTGAGCAGAATCTGAGCGCCTGATTTTCCCAGTTCATAAATGGGTTGACGGATCGTCGTTAACGTCGGTTTCACATAGGCAGCCAATTCGATGTCGTCAAATCCAATGACGGCGATGTCTTGGGGTATTTCCAAACCGTATTCCTTGATACGCTGAATGATCCCAATAGCCATATAATCGTCGGAACAGAAAATGGCCGTTGGGCGCTTCTTAGTTTGAAAAAATTTTTCCGATTTCCTGTATGCGGTCTCTTTATTGAAATCTCCGTAAATTATCCAGTTTTCAGGGCAAGCCAGACCAAATTCATTCAATGCATCCCTGAAACCTTTCAAGCGATCTCGGGCATTGGTTTCGTCCATACTCCCGGCGACAAAGGCGATGTCCTTGTGGCCCTTTTCGTAGAGATGGTGAACGGCAAGACGGGCGCCTTGAATATTCTTGGAATCAACAAAGTTGATGTTTTTTGAATATATCTTATGATTGATGAGCAAAAATGGAAATCCTGAATCAGCAAGTACATCAATCTTGGGATCTTTAATTTTTGTTTTCAGGAGTATCAATCCATCCATAAGTTTGCTTCGCGCCAAATTCATGTATTCCGAATCCTGATTGGATTTCGGATCGACCGGACAAAGTAAAATTCGATAATTGTTTTGGAGGGCTACATCAGTAACACCACTGAGAATCTGAGCGATATAATTATCTAAGAAAATATTTTCGATTTTGGGGATGATGACTCCCAGGATCATAGATTGTCTGCTGGCCAGGCTGCGCGCAATCCAATTGGGTTGATAACCCTCCTCATCGATAATTTTTTTAATCCGTTTATACGTTTCCGGTGCGACATGCCCTTTACCGCTCAGCACCCTGGATACCGTCATTTTTGAAACATTGGCTTTTTTTGCAATATCTGAAAGTGTTGTCTTCACACACAAATCCTTCGTTTAAATATAATTTTCTCTGGCCTTTCATTGTGCGTCAAAATAGAGTGCCGCAGCGCCCAAAATGGCTATATGAGGCTGTTCACTCTTTTCAATCACCAGTCTTTCCACTGCATGCTTGTAGGGAAATGTCTTTACCGTCTCCCACATCGAGTCTTTGAAAAACGGCCACGACTCACTCACAGAGCCGCCGATGAAAATCGCTTCGGGATCGACTGCAAAGAGGATGGTCGTGATGGCACTGCCTATATGATGACCGAACTCCCTCAGAATTTCCATCGCTTTTTTATCCCCTTGCCGGGCATTTTCATGAACCTGATGCCCCCCCATGCCATACTGATTGATGAAAAATTGACCGCTGCAATAGTATTCACAAATATTGTCTTTATAGAGTATGGAACCAAACTCACCGGCGCCGCAGTTCATTCCTGAATAGAGATGATGGTTGATGATAACACCCGCACCCAAGCCTGTTCCAATCGTTATCCCAACCATATTTTTGTATTTTTTGCCCTTGCCAAAATATTTCTCCCCCACAGCAAAACAATTGGCATCGTTATTGATATAGGCGGGTCTTTCATATTTCTTTTCAAGGATTTCTTTTAAATGCACCTTTTTCCAGGAAGGGATATTCTGTACATCATAAACAATGCCCTTATCAACATCGACCAAGCTGGGAACGCCGACGCCGATACCGGTAATTTGCTCATCAAAAATATTATCTATCGCATGAATAATTTCAGTAATGATTTTCGCTTCTGTTCCCTGTGATGTTATTGGAAACGTAGAATTCGAGACGACACGATCATTCGTAACCTTCCCGATAGTAATATTGGTACCACCCAGATCAACCCCAATGACGATGTCATCTGCCATTTATGTCTCCATTTAATTTGCAAAAATGATAACAAAAATCAGACAGTTTTTTAATTAAATAACGATATCTCTCAGGCTTCCTTTAATTTTCGTTTTTCTCTCCATCGATCTAAGAATGTGGCATTTTCTACGATCGGTTTTGCCCAGAATCCAATCAGGAGAAGATAGCCGAGAGTCACATACAAAAATATCATGCCCATTTTTAAGTCGCCAAATAAACCGCTCAATCCGCCGATGATGAACGGCACAAAGGCGCCGCCGATGATGCCCGTACATAGAATTCCGGACAGTGAGCCATGATGCTTCGGCACCGAATTCATCCCCAAAGAAAAGACCGCCGACCACATGATCGAGAGAAAAAAACCAACCATGGGAAATGCCCAAAAGGCCGTTTTTTCAGATCCGATAAGACCTAAAGTTAAACAAACGAGGGCTCCACTAACAAAACCCACAAGGATTTTTCGGCAATCAAAAAGTGCAAGCAGGAGAAGACTAAAAACGCATCCAATGGTAAGAAAACCCCAGAACCTCGAAACGAGATTGGCTCCCTGAGTTTCAGGATCCCACTCATGATACCGTTGCATGAAACTCGAGATCCAATATCCCACGCCCTGTTCCGTGCCGACATAGGCAAAAATACCGATAAAAAAGAGGTAAACAAATTTATTTTTCAAAAGTTCAACATAGGTGTCTTTTGTCCCAGCTCTTTCATCTTCCTGCAGCTCTACTTTTGGGAATTTGGTGATTGCAATGACGCCGATAGCAAACAAGGTCCCTACGGCAAAAATCCAGTAGAGAGCAGTCCAGCTTGGATTGGACTTAACCAGGGACGATAATAAGTCCAAAAAGGCATTGGAGGACGTGGTGTTTATATTGGTAACAATATACTTGTATATTTGAGGACCAAAGACAGCGGCGCTGGAAAAAACAAGCTGTCCTACGACAGAAAAGAACGCGAACAGTTTCTCCCCACCGGCAGAACGCAATAACGGATTATTTACGACTTGAAGCATGGCTATGCCGGATCCGATAATAAAGAGCGAAATAATATACACAGGATATGTCGGAAAGGTTCCAAAGAGTAACGAACCTAAAAAGGCCAGGAAGAAGGAACAGATAAAGACACTCTTCTCCCCGTACTTTTCGAGTAACATACCGGCCGGAATCGACATCGGACCGTATGCGATAAAAAATGCGAAGGGGATCAATCCAACCAGGGCGTCACTTAAATCAAATGTACTTTTTATATCCGGGCTCAGTGGATTGAGGATATTGGTTAAGAACGAGATCATAAAGAACACAAAATAAGCCAATAAGACCAATACAACTCTTCTTTTTACTGTCATGTGTTTATTCCTTCCTTCTTGGATAAAGGCTAATCCATTTTCACGTTTATACCGCTGTATTTGAAAACCGGCTCTTCGAAATTCAAATCCTTCGTCGCGAAGGTTGCGGAGAGCCGTTTAGTTTCTCCGGGTAAAAGGGAGACGTAGTTGTCTTCCCAGAAAACCGGCAGCACGGTTCTTCCCGATCGATTGCCGACAACTTGAAGCTCCACAAAGAATGCGATTTTATCCGATGGATTGGTTAAAGTGACATGGATCTGTGATTCTTTATCTTTTAAATCGAAATTGTGGGACACATCGAGCTGAACGTCGGAAAGCGAATTCAGAGCGGTAAAATCTCCATATTCCTTTATCGGCGTAACAAACCACAACGAGTTTTCAAAATCGAGCATGTCTTCCTTTGTTGAGAGCCAGTAAAAGTTCTCTTCTATGAGGTTTCCTGAGTCGTTCTTCAATTTCAAATCGAGAAAGTATACGGGGCTGATGCGTTCGATGGACGGCAGTTCGAAAATCTTATGTGATGTATTCACCTTTGCAGAAACAGCCAAGTTCTCCTCCAACAGGCTGCGGGAATCCAGATCCAGCACCCGAATTTCCGCACTCATGTTTTCCGCGGAACGGAGCCTGTCATTCACAAGGTGGATAGACCGGTCGCCGTAGTTGTACACCAGGTTTAGAGGCTCGCATGCGGTTTGAGCCCCGTAGAAGGCCCCGTTGGGCATCAGATACCAATCGAAGAGCTGCCAGTACATTGCCGGCCAGGCCGAATTGTACATCCATTGGATGATGCCGGTGGCGTTGTGCTTGTTAACGGCAAAGGCCTCGAACATGCCGCGCATGGCCTCATAGTTTGCCATCTGGGCTTTGACAGCGAATTCCTCCAGATTCTCGGATTCCCCGTATCGATGGTTGAGGGCGTTCAGGTATCGGTCCAACGTAGCAAATTCGTTGCGGGCGCAATGATAATTCCAGTGATCGTTGATGGGCCACCGATGCGCCTCCGGAATCATTTTCTTGATGCTCTCAAGAGGAGGGGGCTGTGCGCCCGGGCCGGTCTCGGTGTTAAAGCCGTAGGCGCCGCCGTGCTCCTTGTCGAGATACCAGTAATTGGGTGTGACGTAAGCATACGGGCCGAACATCTTGACGCCGGTGGGACCCGTGATGCTGCTGTTTAATCGTTGACAAGATCCAAGGATGGGTCGAGTGGGATCTGCTTCCGCGAGTTGATCGACCATCTTTTTTTCCAGGGTTGGTCTCAGGAGCTTGTCGCTGCCAAAGACCCAGACAAATATGCTGGGATGATTCCGCAGCCAGAGGACCTGATCGATGTAGGATTGGGACATGAGATCGATTTCCTCGGGCGTCTCGATGCCCATAAAATCACCCACCTGTTTCCCCAGGTATCCCGTCCATTCCCAATGACAACTCCATCCAACCATAAGGAGGATGCCGTTTTCATCGGCCGCGTCGTACAGTTTTTGACTGCTGCCCCAAAATCCTTCCAAACGCAATGTATTCAGATTCATCTGTTTTGCATATCGGACCTGGGCCTCGACACGCCGGTCGTCGTCAGCCAGCATCAAATCGTCCACCCAGCCGCCGCCTCGAATCTGCACTTTTTTTCCGTTGACTTTATACCCGCGATGACCTTCATCATTGAAGTAATCAGAGACCTGACGAATGCCGAATCGCATGTTTTGTGTGTCGGAAATGTCTTTTTCGGTTTCAACAGTCAGCTCCAAGGAGTACAGGTTGGGTTCACCCAGATTGTTGGGCCACCACAGTTTGGGATTCCGGATGTTCAACAATGCAAATTGTTCGGGATCGAAAGTAATGCGCTTGGTTTCATGAGGATCGAGTGTATAATCCCGGCTGAATCGAATCCTCCCAATTTTCCCCTTCACCGTCCCGGAGACAGCCTTGTCCGTATGGTTGGTCAGGTTTGCAGTGATCGTCAAAGAGGCCTCGTCCAACGTCTCCAGGTTCACCTGGGTCTGAACGAAGGATTGGTCGATGGAAACCGGTCCGCCCCATCGGAGCTTGACGGGCCGCCAGATGCCCATGTTTTCATCGGGCGGGCGAGGATTCCAGTCCACGAAACCGATGGTGAAATCGCCGGATTCGGGCGGATGGACTTGTACGGCCAGGACGTTTTTCCCGATACGAATCGCATTTGTAATGTCGAGATCGTAGATCCGGAAGGCGTTCACGATGCTGTCCGACCCGGCGATCTGCTTCCCGTTCAGCCAGACATCGGCGCGGTAGTTGATCCCCTCGAAGACCAATCGTACATGTTCGATTTTGTCTCCACCATCAAAATCGAATTCCGTCCGATACCACCAGGGTTTCTGAAACTGTTCCTTTGGTATGTTCTCCAGGTTTTTACCGAAGTAAGGATCTTCGTAGACACCGTTTCGGACCAGGGCAGCAAGAACGGTTGATGGCAAGTTCGTGGGATACCATCCCTCAACATCAAAGCCCGGGCTCGAGATGACATCGCCCTGTGATTCGACTTCACTGGAGGCGCGTATGTGCCATGGACCTGTGAGCGTCGTTTCGACGGCCGAATCTGGCCTCGGCCTTGCACATGTAATCATCATGGTGATTGACAAACATATTAGGGCGATAGATACAGATCGAAAGGCCATTGATGTTTCCATGCTGTCCTCCTCTTAAGAATGATATGTATTCTTAGTCGAGCTTTGGCAATGCCATATTTTTTTCCTCGATTTCCTTAAAATATTCGTCGGTGCCGACCTTCAGTTCCATGGTGGCCTCTTCATCACATGCGATGATGCCGTGCTGATGGAGCTGAAGCATCGAGATCGTCCACATGTGATTAACACCATCTTCCACACCTTTCTGCAGAGCCCGCGCCTTATTGTACCCACTGAGGATGATCAGTGGGAATTCCCACATAATCGTCCATGTTAAACGTGATCACGTTCTAAAATGTAATCTTGCCCTTTTTATAGAGGCGTACCAGGTGATGGTAGGTGCCTATGGGTGAAGATCCGGTTGGAAGTCCCAATACAAACGGTTTCTGATGTGTCGGAATAAAAGACTTGATCTTATGGGCGATATAATATGCCGTCCATTTGCTCAGATTCTCGTAGTCTTTGTGTATGATGATACGCATGGGATCGAATTTCTCTATTTATTATAGGTCCTTAATTTTTATCTCTGTCGTTTGAATTGTCTGAACCGCCCTAAGTGGCGATTATTCCGGCCGTGTCATTTCGGGCGTTCCTTTTTTTTGACGACATTGTGATACGTCATAACTCGGATGCGATTTTTCTCCAGGGCAGTCCGAAACGGCTTTGATAGGAGGGCGTCCAATTCCGCCTGCCGGTGTCGACTGACAGGGTATGGATCGTTGGGATTGTTCATATCGATCAGTGCGTTCATCTCTGGATTTTCCATGCCCAGATGGATGACGATCAGATGGATTCTGTCGTTCTGCAGCTCATCGATCAAGGCAAGCAGTTGGGACAGCTTTTGGTCCGGTGGAATCCCCCATACGGTTTGATACACCTCGCCGAAGTAGCCGGAGATTCCGAGCCCGTACTCCCTGGCGAGCCTTTCCACGATGGCACGCAGCTCCGGAGTTGATATTGCGGTGCCCATGTGGTAATCCAAATAATCGATTCGGAGTCCCGTGCCAAAAGCCCTGTCGATCTGGGCCCTCAGTTCTGTTTCCACTTCTTTTAAATTGATTTCCTGTGCATGGAAAAGGATTTCGGATGTCCAAAAATAGCCCTGTCCATCCACCAACGTTGGGACGACGGTGCTGCCGGATAAAGGGCTCCACTTGTAATGTTTCCACTCAGAATTTAACGTCAGGTGCACACCCACGCCAACCTCGGGATGGGCTTTCAGTATCTCCACGGCTTCCTCAATCCAGGGGCAGCAAAACATGGCGGACGCTGAGAAGGGGATACCGGTCTCGATTAGCTTTTCCATGGCCACATTCACCGAATGACACATTCCGATGTCATCGCAGCGGATGAGAAGTTTGGGCTGG
>Ga0114922_10002751_pt1 | contig 16418 bp, 15 predicted proteins | sample AartaG_FD_100975 | JGI IMG/M metagenome (GOLD analysis project Ga0114922, IMG submission 100975) | Deep subsurface microbial communities from Aarhus Bay to uncover new lineages of life (NeLLi) - Aarhus_00045 metaG | ecosystem: Environmental > Aquatic > Marine > Oceanic > Sediment | place...
CCCGCCATCGACCAGTGATGTATGATGTTTGCTCTTGTTTGTCGAATGTTTTATTGTATAATGTGATCCTAATCAAGGTGCTTCCCCGGCAAATAATGGGATGGCAACCCGCCATCGACCGCTGCATTCACCGCCCTCCATGTTTGAGATGTGGAGGGCGTATTTGTTAAAAATAATCGCGGCAATTCGCCAATACTTAATTTCATGTGTTTGGGAGGGTAAAGGATTACTTGCGTGAGTCAAGGGATGACTGACGTTAGACCACCAGCAAGGGCTTCCGTCAGATTGGAGAATCAAGGATCAGCGTGCCAAAACCTATCCCCAAGACCAAGCTATTGCACCTCACCGAGCGCTCTCAATGGCGCGCGTGGCTGAAGCGGAACTACAGGGCAAAGGATGAAGTCTGGCTCGTGTATGCAAAGAAGCACACCAGAAAACCTCGCATCTCGTACAACGATGCGGTCGAGGAGGCACTATGCTTTGGTTGGATCGACAGCACTGTCAGAACCATCGACAATGACAGCTTCGCACAAAGATTCTCAGTCAGGAAACCAAATAGCAGTTACTCACAAGCCAACAAAGAGAGAATCCGGGGATTGATCAAGGATGACAAAGTCATGCAGGATGTTATTGATACTCTGCCCGAACTCTCTGAAGATGACTTTGCCATTCCATCCGACATCCTTGAGGCAATAAAGGCGAATGAGAAGGCTTGGAAGAATTTTCAGGAATTCTCCCAGCCCTATATCCGTATTCGCATCGCATACATCGATGGGGCACGCACCCGACCGGACGAGTTCAAGAAACGCCTTGCCCACTTCATCAAGATGACGGAGATAAACAAGCAAATTGGGTATGGCGGCATCGACAAGTACTTTTGAAAAGCCTGGCAGAAGCACGACAAGCAACATTGGTGGTCCAAACACTCTAGTCCGCTATGCTTATTTCTACATTTGATGCTGTCTGAATATTGCGTAGAAACTCCCCAAAATGGCGGGGAATCCGAAATTGAGCCGATATGAACGGGTCAAGTGAAATTGCCCGCAAAATAAAATATATAAAGGAGGGCAATTGAAATGTGGATCTATATAATAATTCTTGGTGTCATTTGGATTGGATTACTAATCCCAGTGGTTCAAGAACGTCGCGCCTGGATTGCTTATGCACACGTCGGATCCGGTCTATTCTTTACTTCATTGCTGCTTAGTCTTGGTGACGATCAAACAGGAGATGTTGCCGACATTGTGTGGTTAGAGATCATCGGTTTTGTTCTTCTCATCCCGGCTACCATTCTAATTGCATCCGCAATAGTTGCTATTTCAAGTGGACATGGAGATCTGGCTAAGACCGGAATGATGAGTATTGTTCGGCACCCCATGTATCTTGGAACAGCTATCGCGTCTTTTGCTCTAATTTTAATCTTTCAATCTATCCTTTCCATGGTCTTGTCTATCATAGCAATAGTGCTCCTCTGGATGGCATCCAAAAAGGAGGACGACTATAACGTAGAGCGATTCGGTGATAGTTACAGAAAATATATGACACTTGTTCCTGGATGGAATGTTTTTAAGGGACTAAGAAAAGGATAAGTTAGAGTGTTAATGGGGACCTGTAATCCAATGCGTATTCATTTCGGTGTGGGTTTGCTAGCGCGATTCGCTAAATATTATGCTACCATGAGTTTGGAATCACCCAATCACGGCGGCAGGCGAACTCAATCGATAACCATGCTTATCTGCGCATACTTAATAGCTCCACCACGGAGGGGTGATTTGATATGAAGATACGTGCTGCGCGAGTCAACGATGCGCCAACGCTTGCCAGAGTCCACGTTGATTCTTGGTGTGCAATATATCGTGGGCTAGTTCCTGATTCATCCCTTCAAGGATTCACTTACGAATGGAGAGAGGAGTGTTTTCGACAGTCCTTGGTTACAAAGGCTAAGGAAACATATGTGGTTCAAGTGGATGAGGAAGTTGTGGGCTTCCTCACGCTCGGCGCTGCCCAAGATCCTGATCTTGATGTCGATCGCACAGGGGAGATCCGGGGTATCTACATTTCGCCTGGCTACTGGCGAAAAGGGATAGGTAAGGGGCTTGTGGAGGAAGCCGAAAGGATCCTCAGATCTAGACGATACGAGGATGCAGTCCTTTGGGTATTGGAAGGCAATCAGCAGGCGAGGTGGTTTTATGAAGCAATGGGTTTCTGTTTAGACGGCGAATCCAAGATTATCGACTGGGGAACTCCCCTGAAAGCAGTCCGATTCAGAAAAGCCTTACAGCCTGTTGAGCAAATCGAAACCTAAAAGCAGTGCACTAGTATGTTGCGCTCTACTAACATGGGTGGGAGGTGCGGCTAAGAGCGCATGCACTTAGCCCACCTTTGGCGCAGGGTACGTATCGCGTTTTGAGAAAATCCAGTTCAGTATTGCGATAGTCTTGGCGGTCGGCTTATTTTTCCGTTGAGTGTACATTGAATGATTTAAAATTGCTGAATAGAAAATGATGAATTCATCGAGGACGAAAGTAATCTTATTGGGTACAGGTAATCCGAACCCTGATCCTAAACATATGGGATGTTCATTGATAATACTTGTTGATGAAACTCCATATGTTGTGGATTTTGGTGCGGGATTGGTCAGACAAGCTGCTGCCCTAACACTCGAATACGGGGGAACAATAGAAGAATTTGATATCAAGAATCTCACGATAGCGTTCCTGACGCACATGCACTCGGACCATACAATTGGCTATCCCGATTTAATCCTAACGCCCTGGGTGATGGGGAGAGAAACACCATTAGAAGTGTATGGTCCTGATGGCATAACAGAGATGACAGAGAATATTCTGAATGCTTATAGAGACGATATAGAATATCGGCTATACGGTCTTGAGCCAGTGAACAATGAAGGCTGGCGGGTGAACGCTCACGAAATCAGAGAAGGGGTTGCATACGAAGATGCAGACGTAAAAGTGGAAGCATTTCTGGTCAAACACGGTACATGGCCGAATGCATACGGTTATCGATTCACAACTCCTGATAAAGTGATTGTAATCTCAGGGGATACAGCCCCGTGTGAGAATATCGTCCAGTACAGCAGGGGGGTAAATATACTGATACATGAAGTGTATTACAAGAAGGCGTTCGATGAAAAGGATGAGTCTTGGAAAAGATACCATTCGATCAACCACACATCAACCTATGAGCTTGCAGAGATTGCAAGCGAAACCAGACCTGGGTTGTTAGTTTTGTACCACACCTTGTTTTGGGGAGGCAGCGAACAAGAAATACTGGAAGAGATAGCTCAGGGTTATGATGGGAAGGTTGTAGTCGGTGCGGATTTGCAGGTTTATTAACTGCTGCACCCAACCCCACATGTAAGTGACCGCTGCTGAGCAGCGCGGCTAAGCGTAGCGATTTTTTGCAATTCAATCCGCACAAAACCTCGTCAGGGTTGGAACTGCAGCGGACTCTGAGGTAATTGTTTGGCAGCTTGAAGGAGAAAGGATGAGAAACCAATACCATTTGGACTTAGAGATGTATAGTCTACAAAAATTTAAAAGCAACCTTAAATCGAGAGATATGATTCCAAGTAGAGTGAGTCTAAAAGATGAATTGGATGAAAGATTTAAGATACTTGAAATCAATGGCATAACAAACTTAAAAGAACTAATTGAGGCGTTAAAAACGAAGCAAAAAATCGAACTGTTTTCAAAAGAAACAGGTTTGACAATAGAATACCTAACACTCTTAAATAGAGAAGCAAAAAGCTATCTGCCAAATCCAATCCGACTAGATAAATTCAGTGGAATACCACCCCAATATATAGATCGATTAGACGCAGTTGGCATAAGGAATACCCGATATTTGTTTGATGAAGCCAAGGACAAAAAAGAAAGAGAACGATTGTCGCAAACAACGGAAATCCCAATCGAAATATTGAACGAACTTGTATGTTTGTCGGACTTGTCTAGAGCATATGGAGTTGGACCAGTATTTGCCCGCATGATTTATGACGTTGGTATCAAGTCTATAAAATCGTTTACTGAATATACGGCTGAAGATTTTGTAAGGATATACGAGGAAAAAAACCAGAAGAAAGCTGATTTTGGTGCCAATGAGATTCAGTTCAGTCTTGAATTAGCGAAGGAATTAGATATCGTGGTCGAGATATAAATTCGTAATATTTAAGATGAAGGAAAAGTCATAGCCTGTCAACTCAAGTTCGAGCAGATCTCGCATAGTTCCGCTGGTATGCGGCGCGATTGGAGCGCAGATGGAAATGGTAAACTTACGGATATGTTTCGATTTCTCCGGCGTCACCTTTTTATTGACTAAACCAGGAACGGGACCTTTGAAAAGGTTTATTTCGATTTCCACAATGCTGATGATTGTGATTGTTTTGAGCGGCTGCATACAGAGCGCGGGTGAGGTTCAGAAGCCAACAATCTCATCTGCTGCGACCCTACATTCCAGCGCCACACCAACACCAGTTAAGGAAGTCGAACTGCCAACAGACACACCAATCCCTGCCACAAAGTTGCCGACAGAGACTCCCACATATACACCTATTCCTGCCTCTCCAACCCCCCTACCAGCAACTGCAACCCCCCAGAATGCAAGCGCCAGTATTTGTTCAACTGGTTGTGATTTCACCGCCATTCAGGCCGCCCTGGATCATCGTGATACCCTCGATGACGCAGTGCTAGAAGTACGTGATCCGATCCACGTGGAAGCAGGTATCGTAGTTGACAGGGATGTCACTATACGCGGATTAGGAAGCGAGCAGACTATTATAGAGGCTGCTGAGGACCTGGAACAGACACCTGATCGTGTCTTTCTGATCAAACGCGGTACCAGCGTGACTCTCAGCAATATGACGATACAGCATGGCAAACCGGTCGTGGAGGATGAATGTGGAGGGGGTATTATGAATTTTGGCACGTTGGTTGTTGATAAAAGTACCATCACTGATAACACAGCCAATGGCGGCGCTGGCATCTGCAACAGCGGTGCGCTGACGGTAAAAAACAGCAGCATCCACCACAATATTGCTCACGAAAAAGGACCCCCAAATATGGAATGCGGCAGTGGGGGTGGAATAAAAAGCGGAGGGGAGTCTTTAATTATGATCAACACAACGGTGCATAACAACCAGACTGCCAGCGGAAATCTGGGCAGGAATCGAGGCGGCGGTGTGCTTGTTGGCTGCGCCTGCACCGCAACTATCAGCAACAGCACAATCAGCAACAACAAAGCCGGAGCGGAGGGCGGTGGTATCTATGTTGCCGGAAGCCTCAGTATGGTCAATGTAACGGTCAGCAACAATACAGCAAGAGGTGCGGGGGGAGGGATTATCGTCCTGGGTAGAATGAGTTATCAGAACACGATCATCGCTAAAAACCGGGGAAAAGGCGGTAATTGCGTTCTAGGTCGTCCTAACAGCATCGATAGAAAGGGTGAGATTGAAGAAAATAATTACAACCTGGTCAGTGATGGAACTTGCAGCCCGGATTACTCCGGTGATCCCCTATTAGATTCTCTAAGCAACAATGGCGGCGACACTTTAACTCAAGCGCTACTTCCCGGTAGTCCAGCAATTGATGGGGTACCTTTGATCGATTGTATCCTTCAGACCGATCAGCGAGGTGAACCACGAGCAGTTATTTCTACTTCAGCGGTCACGCTTTGCGATATCGGTGCGTTTGAAGTACAAAATTATTAGAAATAACTGTCTGTGGATGGCTTTCTTTATTCGTTGAAAAAGTAACTTGGGATTCAATTGACGGACGTTTTTAATGCGACTCTTGGCGAAACAACCAGCTGGCGACGCCCCGTGCTCTACCATAGAAGGTTTGCGGGCGGGCGCAGGGCGTCACCAGGTGAGCTTTATCGTTTGCCGGCAGTAATCAAATGCTCAATCCGTTCTTCTAGCTACCTTGAACGGTGAGTTACTTCACATAAAGTGATAGGGAGGTGCGCAATGGGGTCCAATCCAATAAACTTGGCTGTTCGCTTCATTCTCGAGATGGCAGGTCTGGCGGCTTTGGGGTGGTGGGGCTGGAATCAAGGCGAAGGAATCCTGAGGTTCATACTGGCACTGGGAATTCCCTTTCTTGCCGCAGTGTTATGGGGCACTTTCGCTGTACCTGACGACCCAAGCCGGTCAGGAAAAGCGAAAGTTCCGATCCCTGGTATCGTTCGACTTATGCTCGAGCTGGCATTCTTTGTTACGGCGACCTGGTCGCTCTTTGCGACAGGTTTAACGGCGTTGGGCTGGATATACGGCATCGCCGTACTCATTCATTACATAATTTCATACGATCGAGTTATGTGGCTGGTTCGCCAGTAACGATACGCACTTGCCTTTGTCAGCTAACCACTCGCCAGACCGTGTGAAAAGTCCGAATAGAGATGGGGAGGCGGATATCGATTCATGTGATTTAGAGAGGTTAATCAGGTAAAATTTTATTAATAGACAATCGTTCAAGGAGAACATTCATGCCTTTGATGTTTGATATGCCCTTGGAGGAGTTACAAACATATCGGGGAACCAATCCTGCTCCTCCGGATTTCAATGATTTCTGGGATGCTGGTCTGGAAGTTATGAGGGCAGTTGATCCCCAGGTAGAGCTTATCCCTGCTGAATTTCAAACCTCTTTTGCTGATTGCTCGCATATGTATTTTACCGGTGTTGGTGGTGCGCGTATTCACGCCAAACTGCTACGACCTAGAAATATCTCGCAAACGCACCCGGCTGTGCTTATGTTTCATGGCTATTCAAGTAGCTCTGGCGATTGGTCGAGCATGCTAGGGTATGTGGCACAGGGTTTCAGCGTAGCTGCATTGGATTGCCGGGGACAAGGTGGATTATCAGAGGATAGAGGAGGGGTGACTGGAGGGACTTTACAAGGGCATATCATTCGAGGTTTAGACGGCTCTCCAGAAAATTTACTGTTTCGTCAGATCTTTTTGGACACCGCACAATTGGCTGGGCTCGTTATGGACATGTCGGATGTGGATCAAAATCGCTTAGGTGCGACCGGTGGCAGTCAAGGAGGTGGATTAACCCTGGCTTGTGCGGCGTTGGAGCCGCGTATCAAGCGGGCTGCTCCGGTATTTCCGTTCCTATGTGATTATCAGCGTGTGTGGGAGATCGATCAAGCAAAAGATGCTTATGTCGAATTACAGGAATATTTCCGTAAGTTTGACCCTCTTCATGAACGCGAAAAAGTGATTTTTGAAAAACTAGGCTATATTGACGTTCAACACCTCTGCCCGCGCATTCGGGGTCAGGTATTAATGAGCACTGGTCTTATGGATACCATCTGTCCACCCTCTACTCAATACGCAGCGTATAACAAGATCAGCAGTCCAAAAACCATTGATCTATATCCCGATTATGAGCATGAAGACCTGCCAGGGCAAGCTGACAGGGTTTTCCAATTTATGATGAGGCTTTAGTAAACTTAGTTTAGCATTACGATCCCAGAGAGTTGTGAGGAGAGTGATGAGGATATACCATGACCATGCCGAAAAAGATTTCCTAAGAGTTTAATATAGCCTCAGCACAATAAATGATCATCCAATCCAACTTATGATGCAAACAAATATAATAAAATATAACAACACCTGAATTCGCGTCATAATTCCCTTGGCTTTTTAAAATCATGCCAAACGGATCCCCGGAGAAATTTTGAAGATCAAAGCGATCAAAGCCAGCGCGATCAACATCCCCACGCTTAAAAGCTATCAAGTCGCGGTTATGGGTACTGTCAATTCAACACAATCGGTAATCGTAGAAGTTTTCACGGATGAAGGATTGACCGGTATTGGTGAAACGGATCCTGCATTGATGTTCACAGGTGAAAGCCAGCAGACAGTGATGACAATGCTCAAACATCATATCGGACCTGCAATCCTGGATTGTGATCCGATGCAGATTGAGGCAATCCACTCCAGATTGGATTCAGTTTGTGTTGGCAACCCATTTGCCAAAGCCGCCATCGACCTGGCATGTCATGATTTAATGGGCAAAGCACTCGGCGTGCCAGTTTACCAACTGTTGGGGGTTATGGCGCGAGAGCGGATTCCAGTGATGTGGTCACTTGGAAGTGAAACACCCGAGATCAATGCAAGAGAGGCGGAAAGTAAAGTCGAAAGTGGATACAAGACGATCGGTTTGAAACTGGGCAACTACCCACCGGATGTTGATGTGGAACGAGTCGCGCGAGTCCGCAAAGCCGTTGGGGAAGGCATTCAACTGCGATGTGATGCAAACCAGGCATGGGACGTAAGCACTGCCATTGAAACCATCCGGCGCCTGGAGGAATTTGGGGTCGCAATGATCGAGCAACCCTTACCAAAGTGGGACCTTGAGGGATTAGCACACATAAAAAGTTCGGTTGATATACCCCTGGGAGTCGATGAAAGCCTTACCAGTGTTCATGATGCACTGAGGATCATACAAACGGATGCGGCAGATTTCTACAGCATCAAAACGACCAAGCATGGTGGGCTACATAATTCCAAAAAGATCGCTGCCCTGGTGCAAACTTCCGGAGGAGAATTATTCGTCAATTCAATGATTGAGATGGGTGTGAGCGTGATGTCGGGATTACACTTTGCGGCTTCCACTCCCGATCTTTTCAAAATTGGCCAGGCCCTGAATTCAGTCCGGCGTCTAAAGGATGATATCCTGAAAGAACCTGTCCTTTACGAAGGTGGTGATATCATCGTACCCCAAAACAGGATTGGGCTGGGTGTGGAACTGGACGAGAAAAAAATGGATAAGTATAAAGTCGGGGAATTATGGATAAAGAATTAAAAGGAACAGAGAAAGGAAGTAATAAAAGTGTAGATAATGTGGCTGTCTTGAGCGCCGGAAACGGTGGGATTACTTTTGCGGCTCACTTCCTGTCATATGGTGTTCCGAGGGTATCTCTTTACAACCGGAGTCCTTATCGCCTCGAGCCGATAAAAGCGAATAATAACCGCATCTTCTCAAGAGGAATCATTGGAGGTGAAACCGGGGAAGAATACCAATTGTCAGTTGTGACCGAAAACCCGGTGGAGGCTATTGACGGAGCTGATTTTATCGTGATGGCAGGCACCCAACCAGCTATTGATTATCTGGGTCAAGCTCTGGCGCCCTATATCACTTCAGATCAAGTCATCGTGATTGGCTCAGGCACGCTTGGATCTACTTGGGAAATGCAAGCCACGCTAAGAGAGGGCGGCTGTCATGAATTGCCCGTCATAGGTGAGTTTAATATATTGCCTTATGCGACAAAGCTAGACAATCAACAACAAGGACGGGTATGGGTGCGTGGTGTAAAAAAAGCACTCGACGCCGCATTTGCACCCAGAAACGAACTCGATCCGAGAATTAGGGACTGGTTATTGGATGTATACCCTTATTTAAACATCACTCCGGATGTACTATACACGGGGCTTTCTGGCGCAAACATGGTGGTGCATCCAGTCGTTGTATTACGCAACCAGGAAAAAGTACTGGCTGGCAAACCTTGGGCATTATATAAGGAAGGTGTTACCCCAGAGGTGGGTAAATTAATGGACCAGGTCGATGAGGAACGGATGGATATAGCCAGGGCATGTAATATCGAATTGATCCCAATTTATGAATTCCTGAAAATTGCATATCCGCCATTCGATAACGCCCAAGCGAACAATATGTATGAATGGTTTTGTTCAAGAATGCGATCGAGTTCCGGACAGATCCATCTGGAAGCCGTACCTGGTCCGACGACATTTAATGTGCGGCTCTTAGAAGAAGATATCCCTTATGGAATGGTGCCATTAGAAGGTCTCGGGAAACTTGTAGGCGTGCCAACACCGAGGGTTACGATGTTTATCGATGAAGCCTGCGACTTATTAGATGAAGATTACCGCTCCACAGGAAGATCGGTTGATAAAATGCGAGCAGAGATCCAAAATTCTCTCACAAATATGGGTATAAATCTGAATGAATAACGATTCAACTGTAGCAATATTGGGTGCCGGCAATGGGGGTTTATGCGCTGCAGCAGACCTGACTTTACGAGGTTTCCAGGTACACCTGTATGAAATACCAGAATTCGTTGAAAATATTACACCGGTCGAAGAAGCAGATGGTATCTCCTTAAGAGGTGTGGTTGGGGAGGGATTTGCCAAATTGGCTCTGGTCACCAGAAATATTGAAAGTGCAATTCATGGCGCCGGTATTATCCTGTTGATCGTACACTCAAAATCACATAAGTCGATCGCAAGAATCTGTGCACCCTATCTGGATGATGGGCAACTCGTGTTACTGGTGCCGGGAAATTGCGGCGGCGTACTTGAATTCCGGAATGAGCTCCTAAAACATGGGGGCTCATCCCAAGCTACACTCGCTGAGACAACGTCATTGATGTATGCGGTAAAAAAGACAAATGGCAACAGCATCTGGGCACGAGGGTTTAAGAAGTATCTTCCCCTGGCTGCTTTCCCAGGCTCCCGGACTGAAGCAGCCCTGGAACGATTAAGAGCTCTGTACCAACAATTTTCTCCTGTAAAAAACGTGCTGGAGACCAGTTTTAACAACCTGAACAACGTGGTCCATCCAGTCGGATTAATCATGAACATGGGATTCGTGGAAAGTGAACGATCGGGAGACTGGTATTACTACATAGACGGCTATACGCAGGGCGTGGGAAAGATAGGTGAGCAGCTAGATAAGGAAAGATTGTCGATTGTACGCGCCTACGGACTGCCCGAAATCAGTGTTGTAGAAGCATTGCTGCGGTTTTATGGTCATCAGGGAATGAATGGCAGGAATTTGTACGAATTATTCAGGGATTCGCCGATCCACCATCCGGCTCCAGGACCTAAGACGACGGATAACCGGATGATAACTGAGGATGTCCCTTATGGTCTGGTGCCATTGACCAGCTTTGCCAGGCTAGTCGGGGTACCCACTCCAACGATGGATGCGGTTATTACGATGGCAAGCGTCCTAAATAAGACCGATTACCGCATGACCGGCAGAACGGTAGAAAGTCTGGGGCTTGAAGGAAAAACACCCGATGCGATCCGGCATTACGTGGATACTGGTTCCTTTTAATTGTACCGTTTCTGAGATTGTGAGATAAATTTGGGGGGAAACATAAGAGAGACTTTTCGACTAAAAAGTAGAAAAGGAATACGGGGTGGTATTATTGAATACCCTCCCGCGGGTTACGAATAATAGGTTTAAGGATTTGATGTTTCTCTTGTAAGTGCTTTATCCGTCAAAGGATTACAGAACCCGCGGGAGGTTAGGGATTGTGGATAGTGTTTGAAAACAGAAATCGACTTTCCTCTATTGCCGATTCTCCGAAAACAAATTATGATTAATAGCATCATCAAATCCCTCATCCAAAAATTTTGCAGTGAGGCTTTGGATCAAACCAGGGAGGGCAAAGGTTTAAACACAATTAATCCACTCCAATAAAGGCGCCTGGTCCGTGTGAGAGTCGGGACGTTTTGTTCATGGTCCGATCAGTTCATACGAAGAAAGGAGAGAAGGCATATGATTAGTAGAAGTCTAACAATGCGCGTATCACTGATATGTATCCTATTTGCCATGCTATCAACAGGGTGTGGCGGGCGTTCTGGTGAGCTAACAGGTCATATTATAGGCGCCAAATCTGGGCAGCCTTTGGCAAACACTCAGATTATATTGTGTTTGCTATCACCAGATACCTCAGGCTGCACACTGCAAGCTGCCCCAACAACCCGCTCCGATGCGAGTGGCGCTTTCACTCTATCTGACGTATCACCTGGCAGCTATGTCCTATTGTATGGAATGCCTGATGAATTGGTATCATCTCCCGCAGAGTGGGAGGGTGTTGTAGTGGGCTCCACAACGGTAGAGTTGGACGAAAACGGGAAATTCGTCCAAGAAGGTGAAGGCCGATTCTGGGAGGATGGTTGGGAAAGTGTAGGCGCGCAATTAACTGATGCAGCCGGTAAGACTATCTACACCGATGGTTATGCCCTTTCCAACAGCATGGGCATTTCCATGATGGTGGTAAATCGAGAGAGAGCGCCTGTGGTAGTGGTCCAACCTAGAGAGACCACTGAGATTGAGTGGCAGGTCCTTGAACGATAACCAATAATTGACACACTGCATACCCAGCGAATAATCCCAAGACTAATTTTTGGACTGGGATACTATTCGCCTTGAAATAAAAAAGAATAAACGATAACGAAAAGGGCTGCCTAATTTTTAAAGGCAGCCCCGGTTTGTTAATATTTAATTAGAGTTTACTCTCCCATGCTGAGCGACACTATCACCATAGCGGACTGCGTGGTTGTGTTGCCGTACGCATCCATGACTTCGTAGGTGATGGTATATATTCGACCGCTGCCAATACCAGAGCGCTCTGCTCTCAGATGTAACGTGCGATCGTCGATAATGACGATATCATCCACTGTATCGCCATAGCCGAGACCGTTATTCGGTTCGTTGCTATTGTAAATGATTTGCCTGGTAGAGAATTACTAAATCCGCGGGAGGTTAGGGTTTGTGGAACCTCCCGCGGGTTGTGAATAATGGGCTTAAGGATTTAACGTTGCTATTGTAAGTGATTGGTCCGCCGTAGTATTACGAAACCCGCAGGAGGTTAGAGTTTTGTCTACCTGAGTATTTCAGAACCCGCGGGAGGTTAGGGTCTTGTCCGCCAGAGGATTTCAGAACCCGGGGAGATTAGGGGGGATGCAAAACGAACAGATCATGATATCCACGCTGCGACGGATACTAACAGTGAAGTAAGACCGCAATCCTCCTATGCTCTTTCCCGACTGCGATAAAGCAAAACAACGGCGACGAATCAAGTGATTCTAAGGACGTTGCCTACTTCCATAAACACGGAAGAATTAACGAATTTACACCATTAACAAGTACGCTAACTCCCATTCCTCTTCCAATTTGTAGATTTAAGTTGGGAATTTTTCAATAAACCCAAAAATATACGCATTTTAAGCGTTTTCTGAACGCTCGCTGGCTATGATGTAAACAATTCAAGACAGCACAAAAGCCGTCTGATCCGGTCACAATTCAACTGGGAGATATCAAATCTCCCAGTACCAATCAAAAAGGAGTGAATAAAATGTCTCAACTTCAGAATGTACAACCCACATATTTGCCAAAAATGAAAGAGGGGGAAACTGTCACCAAGAGAACTCGCGTGTTATGGATAGGTTTCCTGACATTTTTCCTGGTCGCGCTGGTGGTATCTTGGAACATACCAACCATTTTTCCAAAAAATGAAGCAAAGGAGGTTGCTTCATATTCGACCAACCCCGAATTGTCAATCGCCGGGCGCTACGAAGTTGCTGCACCTGCGAGCGCGGAAATCGACACTTTCTCCGCCAACCCTGAACTGTCGGTAGCCGGGCGCTACGAAGTCGCTGCACCTGTGAGCGCGGAAATCGATACTTTCACCGCCAACCCTGAACTGTCAGTCGCCGGTCGCTACGCTGTCGCTGCACCTGTGAGCGTGGAAATTAACACTTTCTCCGCCAACCCTGAACTATCAGTCGCCGGGCGCTACGCTGTCGCAGCACCTGTGAGCGCGGAAATCGATACTTTCACCGCTAACCCGGAACTGTCGGTAGCCGGGCGCTACGAAGTCGCTGCACCTGCGAGCGCGGAAATCGACACTTTCTCCGCCAACCCTGAACTGTCAGTCGCCGGGCGCTACGCTGTCGCTGCACCTGTGAGCGTGGAAATCAACACTTTCTCAGCCAACCCTGAACTATCAGTCGCCGGGCGCTACGCTGTCGCTGCCCCTGTGAGCTCGGAAATCGGCACTTTCTCCGCCAACCCTGAACTGATGGTAGCCAGGCGCTACGCTGAAGCAAAAGTCCTGCGGGCAGAAGGTAGAAGTCTCTATGATAACCCTGAACTGTCGGTAGCCGGGCGCTACGCTGTCGCTACAGCAGAGGTCATGACTTTCCGCTGGAACTCAATCATAATTTATTTCCTGACGCTGGTCGGTCTGACTCTTCTTACTGCCTGCTGCCCAATGGTATGAGAGATTGGGATTGCATAAATAATAAATAAGAGGTTGAAAAAAATACAGAAGACAGGAGCAGGGCACACCCCGATCTTTAGAAAATGGAGGTGAACACAAAAGCCGCTGGCGACTGCTGGCGGCTTTTTCTATTTCCCGCTCCTGCGGATCGACCCCGTGCGCTGGTCAGGTGCGCACTATCTAAGTCATTCTAATTCGTCAAACAAGTTTCGCTTGCGAAAAGGAGCGGCAAGGAAACGACCTGTTACTTTACCTCTGGTCATCCAGTTAAAACGCACCCCGTTCTTCTTGTTCGTGATCGCCTTTTGCGCCAACCAAGGGGTGACCGTTTCAACCCGATCCGCTAAAATGTTGAATATACGCTTCGCGCTTTCCCAATCCTGGGACCCACTCTCATACCGCCCTATCAGCAACTCGGTAACAACCATCCCCGGACTGAACGCCCCCACTATCACTTCTGTTCCTCGTACTTCTTCTGCCAATGCGTCCGTCAGATACCGAATACAGCTTTTCGTGCTCCCGTAGAGCGTCAATCCTTTAACCTTGCGACCATCACTGCCCAGACCCTCCATGTTATAGAGACTCCCAAAACCTTGCTCTAACATACCTCGTAGCGCCACCCTTGCCCCGTACATCGTACCCACTATGTTGGTTTCCACCAACGCACTTATCTCCTGCGATGATTCTGTCCAGAATTCGAGTTGTGGATGACCAATCCCGGCATTATTCACCCAGATGTCTACTTTGCCGAAATGGCTGTGTGCCTTATCCCACAGCCCTTGCACCTGCTCAAACCGAGTCACGTCGCAGGGATGCCCTAACACACTATCTGCCTGATGCGCCGATGCTAGTTGTGCTAGCGCATTTTGAACACTTGTTGAACTCCGCCCACTGACTGTGACGACACAACCCAGGGCGAGAAACGAATCGGCGAGACCGTAGCCAATCCCCTTCGTACTACCAGTGATCACAACGCTTTTCACTACAACCTCCTTGATAATAAGTTTGGTAAACCCAAGATATCAAAGTCCGGATCTCTGCAAAATCGCAAGAATTGGACAGGATGCCTGTTTGCATGGTTCAATAACGGAAGCTAACCCAAACGTTCAACCTGCCTGTCAATCAGACCGAGATGTTATCTCATAAATGCCTTCTGCTGCCAAAAGACAAAACTACTCCCCAGCAGAGCGATGCCAATGTTAAGATCCAATGTGGCCACGCCGATTAAGAAAGGATAATTGTTATGGGCGAGCCGGGATAAAGTCGCCCCGGCCAAGATCATCACCGTTAAAGCCGCAAAGAACCCCGGTCTGAAAAACTGCCAGACTCTTGGCCGGTCCAGGGTATCTATTCTGTCCAGATTTCTTTGGCAGCTTCTGGAAAAAAGGAATTTTGCCTGCAAACCGCCAAGGAAGAGTCCGGCAAAAGCGGCCAACCAGGGCCAGCCCCGCTCTGGTCTCAGCGCATCTGCTTCGACCAGCAGACTGCTCCCCTTTAAAAGCAGTAAAGTGCCCCCGACATACCAGACGAGAGCAGCTAAGATTTTGAGACTGCGGGTGGAAACGACTAACATATATTCTAGTATGATTGTAGCGAAGTAAACCCAATTTTGCAAGTGCCCGAAAATTTTTGTCCATCTAGGGGCATGTTTTTCTTTATCCCGCTGCAGCGGGTCGCCTGCTGTACCATATTTCCCAGCAGCGTACCCGGCAGCAATTGGAGTAGGTCGAGCGCATAGAAAAAATCAGAAAGCTCTTGGAACAAAAAACCTCGCCTGTTATGGGCGAGGGCCAGTCTTGAGTGCAGCCAACGGATCGGGTGCGTGATACGCAGAAGGATTGATTCGTTCAATTCTTAGACATAAAATGCGTAGACCAATGCAACAACTAAACCAAACAGCATGTGCACCATAAGCATCCCCATCACCAATTTGGGACCACCTTCCATCTCTACCGGTCGAGGGTGCATACGATTCAGCATTGGCATTATGACGTATACCACCAGTCCATGTACTGCGCCGAAGATCAAACCCCATAACCAGGTTGGGCTGCCAATCCCAAAACTCCATAATTAAGCATAAATAAATGCGAAGACCAGGCCCATCATTAAGTGCGCCATCACTCCAATGATCGTGGATATGGTCTTACTGTTGGTGAACATCGTTCCCAACATGGCGATGATGTCTACCTTGGGCATTCCCATTAGGGGAGCCAAATACATCAAGATTGTCATTGCTACTGTGCCGGCAAGTCCGGCGATAATTACCGCTAAAGAATTCATTTTTGTATCCTATTTTTTAATTTTTAAAACTGTTGGTTTGCGCTCGTAATATTATGGAAGCGCCTCGAATTAAGATCCTTA
>Ga0114922_10002752_pt1 | contig 16416 bp, 8 predicted proteins | sample AartaG_FD_100975 | JGI IMG/M metagenome (GOLD analysis project Ga0114922, IMG submission 100975) | Deep subsurface microbial communities from Aarhus Bay to uncover new lineages of life (NeLLi) - Aarhus_00045 metaG | ecosystem: Environmental > Aquatic > Marine > Oceanic > Sediment | place: Aarhus...
ACGGCGATCTCCATATCGATATGCCATAAGAAATCCTTTCCTTAAAACATGCACATTATAACATATCAACAAATAAATTGAATCATCTTTGAATTATAATTGTGACACAGCCTCATATGTCAGGAAGGTTAATCCGATTTCACACTGAAAATTGTTTAAAATATCTGTATTTTTGCAAAGAATTGACATTTATTCGGGCTCGATATAGGCAAAATCAACATTTGTGGAGACAAAATGGAGTCATGATATCACCGCTAAAATTGCGGTTTTTTCCGGCTCTTGAATGAGGTGACTTTTCGAAGAATTCTGACGTTTTGAAGCTCGTGGGAAGGGTGACTTTCGTGTACTCGCACTGGTTTGAATAGGCTGGTGGGACTGGTTCGAAAGAAACGGAATTACGACTGCTTTGATGATCAGCGATACAGCAAAGTTGATGATGTCGAGGTTTTTGTTCATGATGTCTGTTTTAATGTTCCTCCAAGGTATATAGAAAGCCAATTTGAGACAGTGATTATAGCAGAAAGTTGGCAAAATGGCGAGCGAGGAGCCCAAAGATGTAAATATCTATTTTGTAAAAGGTTAGACTAAATGTCACGTGGTACTATTAGCCCTTGACAAGCGCACTTGGTTTCATTGTTGACCCTCAAAGAAATGTTAATCGTCTTTGAGGGTCTTTTTTCATGACTGTCGGGCTTATCGGACCAGCCGCGGCAGGGGCTAGCCCCTGCCCATCCATACCTTCCTAAGCTTCTTATAACAATCTTTGGTCATGCACCTTATCTTTCTCAGGGGGATACGATGTTCCTTGGACATCCCAAGATCCTTCAGATTCTTACTTGACATCAAACCTCTATTGATAGTACTATATCAATGGCTTTTTGCACAGATGACCACACCTGACTGATTTCAAAGCCAAAGCCTTTGAACATTCAGAAGGGTCAGAGAGTGAGAAAAAGAAGCATTTTGTGGCTTAGTGGGCCATAAGACACCCTGTGCTGAAGAGATACGCAAGCAGAGCATAGTCTCAGCTTTGCAAAATTCAGTTACTGAGAGACGTTTACATCGACGAAGCCTGCAAAAGCCTATTTCGGGACACGAAAACATGGGTGTTTGTCCAAGTCAGGAGCTAGTTGAACGCTATACAGCCGGAAACTGTTCAGCCAATGAGCAACAAGAGGTAGAGGCTCATCTTGCCAAGTGTGAAACCTGTCGGCAACAAATAGAGTTTACCCGGTCAAATATCAGTGCACCCGACAAGTCAGACCCAGCGAACGCTTATAAAGACGCTCCTGACAATTCTATTGAAAAAACCCGTGTACTTCAGGATGAATATCCAACCAAATCAATATCACAAACAACATCATTGCCGCATGGCAAACAGGATTTTGCAAAATCGTTAGGATCAATGATCGAAGGTTACGAGATCTTGGAGGAGATGCCGCGGGGCGGCCAGGCAGTAGTATATAAGGCTATTCACACAGCTACCAAGACAAATGTAGCAATTAAGGTATTGCTGCCCACATTGTTGGCTTCAGCCAGAGCACGCTACTATTTCGAGAGGGAGGCCGAACTTATCGCAAGCCTCGACCATCCCAACATAGTCAGCATCCGCGACAGCGGGATTATCCACCACCAGTATTACTTTATGATGCAGTATATCGAGGGTCAGTCACTGGAGCTATACGTGCGCTCGGAGAAACTGCCTTTTCGAGAAAGGGTGGTATTATTCAATAAGATTTGCGCAGCCATAACGTATGCCCACCAGCAAGGTGTTATCCATCGTGACTTAAAATTTGCCAATATTCTTGTAGACAAACGCGGTGAGCCACACGTCCTGGATTTTGGACTGGCAAAGGCGGTTGGCCTAAGTGAGCAGGCTCCAAATAAAGCTGTCGCTACGATGACCGGCCAATTGGCGGGGTCTCTTTCTACCATGTCACCGGAGCAGGCAGCAGGTAGGCCTGATTTGATTGACGTGCGTACGGACGTTTATTCTTTGGGTGTCATACTTTACCGCATGTTGATAGGCCAATACCCATACGAAGTCACCGGCTCGACTCTGGAGGTGCTGCAGAATATCCAAAAAGCCGAGCCAATTAGACCCCGGCAGATTATTCGTAAATTCGACTCTGATGTTGAGGCTATTTTGCTCACGGCCCTGGACAAAGAGCCGACTAAGAGATACCAATCTACCGCTGAGCTGAAGAGCGACATTGAGCACTGGCTTGACGGTCGTCCCATTCGAGTCAAGTCGATTAGCACTATGTATTTGCTGCGTAAGATTATTGCCCGACACCGATATACAAGTATAGTCGCGGCTCTACTGCTGTTGATTGTCTTGAGCTTTGCATACGTAAGCTTCGACTTATATATCAGAGCAAGGAAGGCACAACAGAAAACGGAAGCTTATGCAAGGGATTTGACTGTGCAGGCAACCAACACCAAAGAATTATATCGGCTATTCGCGTTCAATTTCTTCCTGGAATCCTGGAGACAAAACCGCAACGCTCAGGCAAAATTCGTGCGTGGCTTTATGTCCAAGGGTTCAAAGGAACAGAAAGCAGCCATGTTTCTATTGAATCCCGGCCCGGTAGCTGAGAAAGAAACTAATTTTCGCCAGGCTTTCTCAGACGAGAATAGCTGGTTCGCTGAGTTTATTATTGGCGAAAATCACCTTAAAAATGGTAGTCGGAACGAGGCAATCGAAGCGTACAGGCGCAGCTACGAAGCCATCTCGCAATCATCGCAAGGTAAAAGCCTGAGTGTTGATGTGTTAATGATGGAAAAGGTCAAGAGCAGGCTGAAGGAGCTCAATGCCTTTGATAAGCCGGCAGAGGAAAACGAAAAATTAGAAGCTGAAGAGTGAAAACTATGGAATTCAACGGCTTTGCATCTAAAGAACGACATAATGGTTTTACTTTGATTGAACTGCTTGTGGTAGTGGCGGTGATTGCCGTGCTCTTAGCTATCCTTTTACCTGCCCTGCGCAAGGCCAGGGCGCTGACTAAACGTGTAGCTTGCCAGAGTAACCTCAAGCAAATCGCTGTTGCCTGGAACATGTATCTGGATGACAACGAGGGGCGATTTTACCAAGGTAGAAATGCCAATTTAAACTATGGCGGGTGGAAAGGTATGATGGGTTGGTCTCCCCGCCCGCTTAATACATACTTCAACTTGCCGGAGAATTTAGAAACTGAGAATGACGCCAAGATTTTCTGCTGCCCTGCCGACCGCGGCGGAGTGCCCGGCTACGCAGTGCGAGAGAAGGCTTACCACTATCTTGGAACCAGTTATCACACCAATATTCAGCTAATCGGTCAGGACGAGCTCCTGGTCCTTCCTGACAAGTTCCAAGCTCTGCACGAAGAAATCAACAAACGATTGAAAAATTTAAAGCTTGACCGTGTGGATCAACCTTCCCGCCTGCTGCTTATCGGCAATTACGGATGGTTCAATCAATCGAAACCAGCCGCTCACCCTCGTGAAGATTGGAAGGAACTGGCAGAATGGCATGATCGTTCAAATTATCATAATATGGCTTTTTTGGATAGTCACATCAAGTTTCTGAATATCCGCAAGGGATTCTACGTAACTGATGAATATAACGTTCTTCCGTTTAAGGAACTCTACGGGCTGGCCCGCGAGGTCCAGGGCCCGTGAGATTAAAAAACTACTATGCTATCAAATTCGTGAGTCTATCTAAAAACTTTGTTGAATCTTTATAATAATATGGTATAATTATTCGGTTTTTCCTTCGTAATACTACGGGTGTGAACCCGTTGATGAAAGTACCCGCCAAAGGCGGGCAGATGAAGCCTGTAAACAAAAATGGTACGTCCGTAAAGGCATAGAAATTTACTTATACAGATGATATAATTCAGAATTCGTTTAACTGAGCAAAAGAGGAGAAAAAATTTTCGTTTGTGGTAATTGTTGGTTTGAGGAGGAGCGCGACTAACTTTGTTGAGCCGTTTCACCTTGTTCATCAAGGTAAAGGAATGAACCGTACAAAGTGATTACGAACGCGTCTCTGATTCGGTAGCTGATTTTGGTACCTATGCCGGCTTCAGCAGGCAGAAAATAGATGGTCCGCTCGCAAAAGCTGTGCCGGCCTGAAATCGCAGTTATGCCCAAGCACCACTACATCAACCGTTATTACTATATTGCCGGGAGAATGAAATGATAACGAAAATGAATTTACCCTTTATGGCGGTATTGTGTGTCTGCATTATGCTTTTTGCATCTCAAGCTTCAGGTTTTTCGGTGTCTATTGACGTCAGCCCCAGTACTCTCAACCTTGGAAGTGAAGGTCAATGGATTTCCTGCACTGTCTCGTTTCCGGAGCCCTATGATGTTGCCGATGTTGATACAAGCTCACTTTCTCTTTACGGAGTCTCTCCTTATTCGGTCGGCACCGGAGGAAATACGTTAAATTGCAAGTTCGTCCGCTCAACTTTTAAGGCTTTACTCGAACCATTCGCACCAGGTGAAGTAGAGCTGACCCTGATGGGTCAAATGACCGACGGCACAGAATTTGAAGGGACGGATACAATAACCGTTAACTTTATCGCCATAGTAGTTACATCTTCGGCTGGCCCGAACGGCTCGATTAGCCCTGCCGGTGATACTACTGTCAATTACGGCGATGACCTTGCATTTACAGCTGGCCCCGGCGTTGGTTACCAGGTCGATACATGGTCTGTGGACGGCGTTGTGGTCCAGACAGGTGGCACTGCCTATACACTTAGTAATATCCAGGCTGCTCACACAGTTCACGTCACATTCAAACTACTTCAGTACGTGGTCACAGCTACGGCTGGCCCGAACGGCTTGATTAGCCCTGCCGGTGCCACTACCGTCACTTACGGCAGCGATCTTGGCTTCACAGCCATTCCCGGCACGGGCTACCAGGTAGATACATGGTCTGTGGACGGCGTTCCGGTCCAGACAGGCGGCACTGCCTACACACTCAGTAATATTCAGGCCGTCCACATAGTTGAGGTCACATTCAGATTACTTGAATACGTAGTCACATCTTCGGCCGGCGCCAACGGCTCGATTAGTCCTGCCGGTGCCACTACCGTCACTTACGGCAGCGATCTTGGCTTCACAGCCAGTCCCGGCACGGGCTACCAGGTAGATACATGGTCTGTGGACGGCGTTCCGGTCCAGACAGGCGGCACTGCCTACACACTTAGTAATATTCAGGCCGTCCACACAGTTGAGGTCACATTCAGATTACTTGAATATGTAGTCACATCTTCGGCCGGCGCCAACGGCTCGATTAGCCCTGCCGGTGCCACTACCGTCACTTACGGCAGCGATCTTGGCTTCACAGCCATTCCCGGCACGGGCTACCAGGTCGATACATGGTCTGTGGACGGCGTTCCTGTCCAGACAGGTGGTAATACCTACACGCTCAATAATATTCAGGCTGTTCATACAGTTCACGTAACTTTTAACTATCTTGGATATATGATTACGCCTTCACCTGGTCTACATGGTTCTATTACTCCTGACCGTCCCGTTATGGTCGAGGACAATGACTCTCAGCAATTTACAGCTTATCCGAACACTGGTTACGAGGTGGACAGATGGTATCTGGATGGCAGTGAAGTCCAGATCGGTGGTAATACCTACACGCTCAGTAACATTCAAGCAGACCATACGGTTTACGTCACATTCAAACAGATACCAACTTATTCTCTTGGCAGTATTGAATTTGACGATGAAGAGGAATTTGACACTCGCATTGTCAACAATAATTCAGTTGATCCGGATGAGCCGGACAAATCCCGAATTCACATCGTACGAGTCGTGGGTCTTGGGCCAGATCCCAGTGGAGTGATGTCGATGAAAAATTGGAAGAACCTTGACCAAACCTCACCAAATTACGGGCAGATGGTCCACGCCCGTGCCAAGGGTTCATTTATCAAGACCGATGCGGATGAAATTCTGATCCGGTTCAAGTATTTGTTCAATACTTCTGATCCTCGTGTTGAATTAGTAATCTATCTGTCGGATTCACCCGAGCTTCTGGCCCATGACGACCCACAACGCCAGGAGCATTACTTTGAAGTGGCTCGTCTTTCGCCGCCGCTTTTCCCTCGGCCAGGCTCAGCAGAGAGTGGCCGCTTTGGAGTTTTTGAAAAGATTGTCTGGGTTGGCAGCTTGAATTTCACCAAGAATTTATGGATCGAATTAGAACTTGTTGAGCCCGAGAGTCCCAGCCTTCTTTCATACGCTTTGATGTCACTGGAATCCAGCGAATCTGATAGCGGCTCAGTTTTTGTCGACGATTGGAGTTCGGCAGTGCAATGTTATGGTATTTGCCTGGACATAAACTGGGACAATTTCATCGATGAAGCTGACTTCTTGACGGTCATAGGCGGGTGTGGGCGTACGGCAATCGATGACAAGGCTTGCCTCGAGGGCGTTTTTAGCAATGATGGTACCCTGGACATGTTTGATGTGGCTTCCTGGGACTGGGCGATGAACTCGGAAAGCAGGCTGCTCAATTTCTGTGGCGTGCCTCTTGTTGTTGAAGGCGTATCTCTTGTTGGTGAAGGCGTGTCTTTTGTTGGTGAAAGCGTGCCTCTTGTTGATGAATATATGACTATGATGATTGCCAACGTGGCTGATTTCAAAGCCACCGATAGCCAATCTGCTCTTGCGGATCTGCCCAGCAACTTGAGTAACTTATTGATAGCTGGAAAAAGAGGTGGAATGAATGCGCCCAGCAAGTTAAAAGATCGATTTTACATCTTTGATAATAATGGTCTATGCGACGGATGGTTCGAGCCTGCGTTAGATCGCTGCAACATCAGACTGGTGCAGGGGCCCGAAGGTGACCTTTACCAAATCAATTTGGAAACAGGCGTGTTAAGGCTCGATGACGATCGAGCAGTCATACCTCCAGGTAAGACTACCTATGCCAACGAACCGCGCTATAACAGCTCGGCCACGGTCTATGTTGGTATTCAAAGCCAAGGCACTGATTTATTCGGTCGCCCCATTTTCGACGCAGCCTTCGATGCGGATTATGTTTATGTCACCCCGGTAGTGGTTAATCCCGATGGCAGCGAACCTTATACAGCAACAGCCAAGCTTGAGCTACTGGACGGAGCGAACCCACCATACAAAGTGCTCAAACTGTATGACGATCCTCCGCTACTAAATGACAATCAATACCGAAATAATCTACGAGAAATTGAGCTCGACAGCGACGGCAGCCTGTATGTCCTCAATGTGCACTCTCTCAACGAGAGCAATATCCTTTGGAGATACCTTCCAGATGGAACTGTAGAACGTCTTGATTTAGGCAGGCCGGACAGCAACGATTACTTACCCACCCCGATTGCGATGTATATGTCGGACACTACAGATATGCTGTATCTGGCATCCGCTTTGTTTAATCCAATGGATAACAACTCAGCCACAATACACGGCTTTTCCACTCAGGGGGCTCTGGCCTTTGAGCGGTCCATAACAATCAATGGTATGCATCATGTGACCGGCATTACTGAGGATCCAACCACAAAGTCCCTTTGGGTTGTAGGCTTTAATATGGACCAAGTCCCACAATATCCAAATCCAACCCAATGGCCTTTCTATTACCCCTACTTGACAGAGGTACATTATGACAGCAATAGTGGGCAAGCAGTACCCCTTTTTGATCCTGCTTCCCACGATTTAGCCTTACCGATGTCGATTATATGGACAAAGACTGTTAATTGAGGTGGATTTTATTTAGACAGGCATTATTCGGGAAATAACGGTAAACACATTGGCTGGCCAGCTTAATGGGAGGAATAGGACATGGTCAACGCAAAGCTTGTTATATCTGGGCCGCAAGAGAGCAAAGAAGTATCGCTCGATTCCAGGGGCGTAACCTTGGGACGGGGCACGAATTGTGATGTCGTACTCGATAATCCCAGCGTATCACGGGTACACGCCAGGATCTCCCACGATCCCTTTGGCCGTTGGATTGTGGAAGACCTTGAAAGTCAAAATGGCATACTAATCGAAGGGCAACGAATTAAAGCACAAGCAGTTTTGCCTAACCAGAAGATTAGTATACGTCCCTTCACAATATCTCTGGTACAAGAATCAGACCAGCAACTAATTCAAGGCTCGTCGATTCGTACTACACTTCCTATTGTTGATAAAGGTATAGAGGAAGATATCGTGTCCTACAAAGCCGACAGAGTCTCTGCTTTATCTCCCGCCCTGATGCAGCATCTAAATGAACTAACAAACGGGTTACTTCAATTGTCTATGCCCTCAGAATTGTATTCTCAAGCATGTTTGTGCTTAGCCAGAATGTTGGATACCCTCGTTACTATCGTGAGATTGCCTTGCAGTTCGGAGCCCTTGCCGATGTCTCCCGATATTCTTGCCTGTTATTTCGGAGCCGACGCAACAGATACCGCTGTTCTACAGACGTCCTATCTGCATCTTTCCAAGCGTGTACTTGACGCGGTTCGTTCGACGGATACTCCGGTGATGGCAAGCAGCGGAGCATCAGCCGCCAGAAATCTGGGCTTGACAATCGTTGATGAGCACAAACCTCACCTCGTTTTCTCTGCTCGAGTAAATGACTTAGGCGAAAGCGTGGATGCCTTATACATAGATATCCTGGAGAGTAAATCGCCGAAAGAAATGTTTGACTTTGTGGAAGTAGTTGCACGGCAGATTGATTTTGCGCAAAAGACCCTTTTTCTTGCTGAGTTGAAAAAGCAGGAAAAAGCAGCCCGGGAAGCCAATGTTCAGCTTAAAGAGGCAAATCTTCAACTTAAAGAAAAGGACCGTATCAAAGATGAGTATGTTGCACGCGTCACACACGATATTAAAGGCCATCTGGCTGCAATACAAAGTTGCCTTTACATAGCGGGTGATCAGTCTTCAGGCTCACTGAACGATAAGCAAGCTGATTTCTTTGGACGAGCGCGAAACCGAACCGTACAACTAACTAATTTTGTCAAGGAATTGTTGAATTTGACACAAATGAGGCTCAGCGGCCGGTTACAGATGGAACCTTTTTCCCTGCCGGATTGCATATCCAAGGCCTTGGCCAGCGTTGCCAACAGAGCTAAGGAAAAGTCGATTACCGTAACTTCTAATGTAGAACCGTCCGTAGGTCAAATAGTTGGCAATGAATTCTCTATTAATGAAATGGTTACAAATTTACTCTTCAATGCGGTCAAATACACTCCTGAAGACAAATCTGTGCACCTTGAAGCCCAATACCACGATGATTCTGTTCAGATAGAGTTTTCTGACACGGGAATTGGGATACCTGCAAATGAACTTGGAAACGTATTTGAGGAGTTTTTCAGAGCCAGCAATGCCAAGAAGAGGGAAAAAGACGGCACAGGCCTTGGCCTTTCGATTGTAAAGCAGATAGTAGAAAGGCATGGCGGCGAAATTTCCGTGCAAAGCCAGGAAGGCCGGGGAACCAAATTTACCGTCATCTTGCCCAAAAACAATTCCGCCGCCGACTGATTGCGAATCTGGTTTTGTAAGACAAAAGACAAAGCCATCGAGCACCGAGAAGAAAAATCCACAGGGTGTGGCTAATTTTGCTGGCAACACATAACATTTTTGGCCCATAGCATTGCGCTCTCTCTAATTGCGAGCACCTGACCTGATTCTCAGGATGCATGTAAAATAAACAAAGATATTGGCTGAATTACGATAACATCATTCTATTAAAACAATTACAGATAACATCGTGCCGAATGCGATATGAGAGGTAAATATAGACCACATCATATTCTTCAGGTTGTTTTGTTGTTTATTGCTCTGTCTGGTTTTTCCGCAAGCAATTCAAAAGCTAATGAAAACAGCAAGTACCTCGATGCCATCCGCGAGTTCGCCAATAACGTGCTCAAGTATGGTAGAGATACCTATGGCCCCAAGCACACGCCTTTATTTGTCGACGGCCTGATGGTCCGCGACCCCAACGACCCCAATTACGGGAAGGATGGAGTATTCAAGCCGGTTGAGTGGATAGCACCCAATGGTGATAGGTGGATTCTTTCCAACCTGTCTTCTCAGCAGAATCTGTTCCGGACGTTGGATGGCCTTAGCAAAATAACCCGCGACCCGAAATACCGCCAGGCAGCAGTGGAGGCTATTGAGTACGCCTTTGAGCATCTCAGGAGTCCAAATGGCTTGCTTTATTGGGGTGGACATCACGTTTATGACGCAGGAGCAAACAAACACGAACCAAGTGGCAGACCAACACACGAGTTCAAATGCCACTACATAAGCACGGAGCCAAAGAATAACCGCTCCCGATTAGCGACAGCCGAGAGGTGGAATTGCAAGAAAGACAGGAGGCATCAATATGAGAGCTAAGTTGGCACACCGAATACTGGTCGGGGCATTGTTCATTTGCACGCTGATGGATATCGTCCAGGAAAAGACGCAGGGGTGTACGATAGGAGTGGCCTCGGGCAAAGCGACCGCCGACGGTCGACCACTGCTGTGGGGGAATGACGACGAACCCGGCAGGGACAACGATGAGGTCGTATATCTCAGGGACGGCCGTTTCAAGTATCTCGGTGTAGTCGTTGCGAACTCTGAATATTTTCGTGCTGGAGTGAACGAATTCGGTTTTTGCATGGTGAGTTCTTTGGCTTTTAATCTGAAGGGCAAATCGGAAAACTACTTTGACATCATGAGATTGGCTCTTCAGCAATGCGTAACTGCGGACGATTTTGAGAACCTCCTTAAGCAAACCAACGTTTACGGCCGGATGACTGCGGACAATTTCGGCGTCATAGACGCTTTTGGCGGGGCCGCCATCTTTGAAACCGGAAATTTTTCTTACACCCGCTTCGATGCCACTGACCCCAAAGTGGCACCCCAAGGCTATATCGTCCGGGCTAATTTCGCTCTTACCGGTAGAACTGGTGAGGATGTTGGAAGAGCAAGATACGACCGGGCCAACCAGCTTTGTCGACAGGCTGTCGAAAACAACCGGCTGGATTACCGATACGTGCTCAGGAAAGTATGCCGCGATTTCTCTGGTGCCGAAAAAGTTTCTTATAGCTGGCCTGAAATGGATGTAACTGAAAAAAGTGACCTTGAAGTTTTGGATACCGAAAATTCGATTAGCAATCACCTCACAAATTCGGTGGCTCTATTTCACGGCGTCGGGCCGGATGAAAATCCTTCATTTACGACCTTCTGGGCAATATTAGGTCAACCGATTTTGTCCGTCGCCGTACCGTGCTGGGTCATCGCTGAATCGACAGCACCGGAACTGGACGGTGAAAAATCCAGCCCTCTTTGCACCACAGCCAACGACTTGTATATGGCGAACTATGTTGTGAACGATAAGCGAAAATTTCTGTTAAATCCCGAAATGCTACCAAGCATCTCGGCTATTACTTATCCAGCCGAAGATAGGATTTTCGACCAAACCGATAGTGCTATGACACAATGGCGACAGGATTATCCTACCGCTCAACAAGTAGCCTCATTTCATCGCTCCATGGCTTCTGAGGCTATGAATGCCCTCGAAGATACAACAGAGATGCTCATGCAAAAAGGTGGCCCGACTGCGAGCCTCCGCCTCGCTTTACACATGGGCAGTGTAGAAAAAGCGAAGGCTTTCATTGAAGGAAACACTAATATCAATGCGCCGGATGGCCGTGGCTATACTCCTCTGCATTGTGCCGTTCAAGATAACTTGAAGGAAATTGTGCAACTGCTTATTTCTAAGAATGCAGACATAAATGCCAAAGATGCCAGTGGCCAAAATCCTCTCGATATCGCTATTTGGAAAAATCAGAAGGACATTGTAGGACTCCTTGTGGCCAATGGGGCTAAACCTGGCTCTATATTTACAGCAGCTTATAACGGAGACTTGGCCGCAGTCCAAGCATTTCTTGAGCAAGGTGTCGATGTCAACATAAGAGGTCGATGGGGGGGGCCGTTGCATTTAGCAGCTGGTAGAGGCCACAAGGAGGTCGTTGAACTTCTTCTGGAACATGGTGCTGATGTAAATGCAAGAAGTCCACTGCATCAGACGGCATTGCACGTAGCAGCCAGACAAGGTCACAAGGAGGTCGTTGAACTTCTTCTGGAACACGGTGCTGACGTCAACGCAAAGGATACTCGGAACCGAACCGCATTGCACTACGCGGCCGAGAAAGGTCACAAGGAGGTCGTTGAACTTCTTCTGGAACACGGTGCTGACGTCAACGCAAAGGATACTCGGAACCGAACCGCATTGCACTACACGGCCGAGAAAGGTCACAAGGAGGTCGTTGAACTTCTTCTGGAACATGGTGCTGATGTGAATGCAGGGGCTGACTACAACAAAACGGCGGCAGAATTCGCCATGGGCGGTGGTCATACCGAGATTGTTAAACTGCTCATCTCTAAAGGTGCCGATATTTCTCCTCTGCATTTGGCCATTTTTATGAAGGATGAAGCCAAAGCAAGGAGTCTAATTGAGGGAGGTGCCGATGTCAACAAACGGACTCCGTATGGCCCCCCCCCTCTCCAAAGGGCGGTTGATCGTGGCTTCAGGGACATTGCAGAACTACTCATCGATAGAGGTGCCGATGTCAACGCAAAAGACAACTGGAACTGGACCCCTCTTCATAGTGCAGCCGGAAACGGCTACAAGGACATAGTCGAGCTGCTGATGGCTCACGGTGCGAACGTAAATGCTAAAGATGGGGCGAGAAGGACTCCCCTATATTACGCCAAGGAACAACGCCACACCGAAATCGTCGAATTCCTGCGAAAGCATGGAGCCAAGGAAGATAAAGCACCGGAAAGCTCACCCAAGTAAGAGAAGCCATCCGATCCTAATAATGTTGCTCAAAACTATGGACATCCACATATAATGGCTGTGAACGGTACGCAAAAAAGGTGATTTTCCCCTAATAAAACCATTTTTTCATTGCTTTTTGCTTGATAATATGTTATAATACGCCTATGTTAGCCAGCAGGCTAACATAAACCGCCAGCAGGCGAAGATGACATTTCAGTTTGCATGTCGTAAGCTGCAGCGCAGCAAGGACTTAGAGCCAGCCGGCCTCGTAGCGCAGCGAAGACCCCGCACCAATTGAGCTTAGCTCACGACTAATTGGTGCTGGGCAAATACAATCTACGAATTATTACGTACGAAATTATCAGAGAAATATGCAAAACAAACCCAATTTCCGAAAGGCTAAAATGAGCGTAAACTCACTAATAACAATGAATTATAAAAATTTTATCCCGCTGGCGGTGCAAAAAAACAAACCCAATCAAACCCAATCAACAAAAGTACACTCAATATAGTTGTGTTCTCAGGACGGATGTGGTATTTTATTCCAACCTGTGCTCAGGAATGTAGCCGAGCCAACTTTGTTATGGAAGTATTGGTCCAAATCTTATGAGGTGAATTATGGAAAAAGCAAAGATTTTGATTGCAGATGATGACCCGGATATCAGAGAGTCATTGCAGGCTATTTTAGAAAGTCAGCAGTACACTGTTATTACGGCTGCTGATAAAGAAGAAGGTATGGAAAAAATCAGGGCCGAAAAACCTGATTTAGCCATACTGGACGTTATGATGTCCACCTGGGAGGACGGTTTTGAAATGTCCCGGGAATTGAAGAAAGACCCACAGTTCAAAGATATGCCCATCCTGATGCTGACGGGTATTAAAGACCAAACCGGCATAGATTTCAAATCGACGGCAGGTGATCCTACATGGTGTCCTGTGGATGCTTTTCTGGAAAAACCGGTAGAACCTGGTGTTCTGCTCGCAGAGATCGCAAAACTAATATCCGGGATGACTTAAGATGGAGCAGGCATCTCAAAATACCAGAGTTGTTAAGCAAGAATATTCGCTAATCGAATCCAGACAGATAACCATAACGGTCGTTGTATCTTTGTACATCTGTCCCTAAAAAAGTCTTTTCATTTGCCTAATATATGCTTTGAATGTTGAGTATGTGTCTTTCTTTTTTGCCTTTTTGCAGGGAACACTGCACTGTTACAAGGCCATTTATTGGAAGAAGGCTATGAGGGCCATGACAAAAAACATTGATTTTATTATGAACCCCAGGGCAATCGCTGTGGTTGGGGCGACCAATCGGCCGGGCAGCGTAGGCCTTGCTGTGTTTCGCAATATCCTCAGTGCTGGCTTTCAGGGAGTCCTTTATCCGGTTAATCCCAAAGCCAAATCCGTCCAGAGCGTAAAGACCTATCCCAGATTGGCTGACATCCCTGACGAAGTGGACCTGGCGGTCATTATTGTTCCCGCAGAAATTGTCTCGTCTATATTGGAAGAGGCAGGCCGGAAACAAGTCAAAGGAGCAATTGTCATTAGCGCCGGGTTCAAAGAGACTGGGGGACATGGAGTAGAGCTGGAAAACCACTTAAAAGAAGTGGCCATGAAATATGGTATCCGTATAGTTGGACCAAACTGTCTCGGTGTTATCAATAACAGTGATAAGGTGCGGATGAACGCCAGTTTTGCCACGAAGATGCCAAAAGCTGGAAACATAGCCTTCATTTCACAATCCGGAGCGCTTTGCACAGCGGTACTCGATTATGCCCAAGGCAGGGACGTTGGATTCTCTAAATTCATAAGCTTTGGGAACAAAGCCGATGTGAGCGAAATCGACCTGCTGCATTTTCTCAAGAATGACCCGGATACAGACGTAATTCTGATGTATCTGGAGGATATTACTCATGGCCGGGCCTTTCTTGAGACCGCGAGGGAAATTACATGGCAGGCCCGCAAACCTATGTTCGCCGTCAAGTCCGGTCGTTCTGCTGAAGGTGCTCGTGCGGCTGCATCTCACACTGGTTCTCTTACCGGCTCGGATGATGCCTATGATGCTATTTTTCGTCAAAGCGGAATCCTGAGGGTCGAGGGAGTCAATGAGCTGTTCGACTGTGCGGTTGCTTTTGCCAAACAGCCGGTACCAAAGGGCAACCGCATCGCCATTGTCACCAATGCCGGAGGACCGGGCATTATGGCCACAGATGCGGCAATCCGGCATAACTTGAAAATTGCCACTCTATCGGAAGAAACAAAACAGAAATTAAAAAAAGAGCTTCCACCGACTGCCAGCATCCAGAATCCCGTGGATGTGATTGGAGATGCCACACACGAGCGTTACGAAGCTGCCATTGGTCATATCCTCATGGACGAAAACGTTGATGGTGCCATCGTAATACTCAGTCCACAGGCCATGACTGACATCCTGGAGACGGCCCAGATTGTCCCACGCGTAACAAAGGACATTAACAAACCAGTGCTCTGCTCATTCATGGGTATTGTCGATGTCTCCGAAGGCATCAAATATCTGGAAGAACACGGCATCCCCAACTATACCTTTCCCGAGGCAGCGGTTAGATCAATGGCATCTATGGCTTCTTATGGAGCACTGATGAATCTCGACAAGAGACAAATCCGGCGAGTGGCTGCAGATCGCGATACCGCCACTACACTCATAAGAAAAAAGCTTACTGATAAGGAGAGCTGTTACCTGCCTGAAAGCCAAGCAAATGAAATTCTTCAGTCTTACGGCTTCCCCGTGTTGAAAAGTATTCTACTCAAAGATGTATCCGAAGTGGATAAAGCAGCCGAGGAAATCAGCTTTCCTGTGGCCATGAAGATTTCCTCTCCGGACATTGTCCACAAATCTAATGCCGGAGGGGTTCGTCTGAAAATTGAGACGAAAGAGGATGCGCGAAAGGCCTTTGAAGAGATCATCGAAAATGCAAAAAAGTTTGGGCCGTCAGTAAAAATAGATGGTGTCATCATGGAGAGGATGGCCAAGCGCGGAGTGGAAGTCATCCTCGGGGCTGTCAGGGACCCACAGTTCGGAGCAATCTGCATGTTTGGTCTTGGAGGAACGCTTGTCGGGGCTGTGAAGGACGTTACTTTCCGGCTGGCTCCTATGTGGGAAATAAGTGCAGAAATCATGATACGAACTATCAAGGGATACGGAATGCTAAAAGGAATCCATGGAACCTGGCCCTGTGACATTGATGCCATTAAAGACTGTATCCTTCGACTTTCACAGTTGGTCACTGAACACCCTGAGATCGCCGAATTGGATATCAATCCACTGATTGTCTATCCCCAAAGAAAAGGATGCGTGGTGGCGGACAGCAGAATTTTATTGAAGAATCCGGCATAATCCTCGGGTGTCGTAGGGTACAAATATTATTCATCCATAAAGTATTGTCCTGAATTGAGTTAAAATCACGACCGTCGAAAGTTATTGCGTCTATCTCAATACTTTCATACCATTTTCAAACTATGTGTACTTGTCAAGCGATAGTGGGACCACCGTGACATCTGGCCTATCCTATTGAATTACAAGCATTTATGCACCCAATGTCGTCATTAGCATTTTCGGCCTATTTTATGCTATAATGCTCCAT
>Ga0114922_10002753_pt1 | contig 16414 bp, 14 predicted proteins | sample AartaG_FD_100975 | JGI IMG/M metagenome (GOLD analysis project Ga0114922, IMG submission 100975) | Deep subsurface microbial communities from Aarhus Bay to uncover new lineages of life (NeLLi) - Aarhus_00045 metaG | ecosystem: Environmental > Aquatic > Marine > Oceanic > Sediment | place...
ACTCAATGTATAAATTTATGAAAGTGGGATTAATCCACTTTATGGCTTATCCTCAGGTGATGAAAGGAGAGGGACCGATTCTCGAGACCTTACAGAAAATAGCGGAAGATGAATAATCTCTAAAAGTGTATTTTACTAGAATAGGTTTTATTTTTATCTATATTACCAATAAAGGGTTTCAGAGTTTTCTGAAAGGCACAATAAATTATAAAAAGGGGGTAATTCTAAGTATAAAAATAATTTAATCTCTTAGTGTTCAATCCCCCACAGCTCTGCTGAGGGGAGGTTCATGTGAAGAGTAAATTTTTAAAGAAAGAAAGGTAAATGTAAGAAAAATATAAAACAGGAAATGAAAAAAGGCAATCCCATGGTTGGTATTTTTATTCCATTGCCAGCACCGACACTTGTAGAAATGGCCGTTGCTTGTGGGTACGATTTTGTAATCATTGATAATGAACATGGTACAAGCGAAGTGAATGGTGCGACTGAGAATATGATTCTTGCGGCTTATGCGTCTGGAATATATCCAGTAGTCAGAGTTCCTAATTTAGTAATGGGATCTATTTTGAAACCTTTTGACATGGGTGCAAAGGGTATACACGTACCCCTAAATTAATACAGAAGAATTAGCTGAAGAAACTGTAAAATTTGCCAAATATCCACCCATGGGGAATAGAGGATTTGCTGGGGCTACTCGAGCCGGGAGTTATGGTTTTAGTACAGAAAAAGGTAGAAAATTTCTTGATAAGGCTAACGAAGATACTTTTGTAATCGTTGCCATGGAAACAAAAGAAAGTATATCTAATCTTGATGATATACTTTCAGTTCCAGGAATAGATGCTGTGTTTATTGGTCTATTTGATCTTTCTGTATCCCTTGGATATCCGGCAGACGTAACACACCCGGTTGTAGTAAATGCAATAAAGCAAATAATGAAAAAAACCCTTAATGCTGGTTTACAGGTAGGTATTTTACCGATTAGCACTGATCAAGCCAAGGAATATATTGGTACGGGAGCTACATATCTTCCCGTTAATGGACTTGGACTTTTAAATAAGGGTTTACAATTTATGGTTCAAGGAATAAAAGGTTGATATTAAAAAGAAAAGTTTGTTAATCCTTTTGAGTAGGATCTATTCTTACTAAAGCAGTGTTCCAAGCCCGAGCCTTACCTTGATAAGTATTAAATAGAATCACTAGGTTAAAGGCTCTGCCTTTTTTCCGATACCGGAGATGATTAAGAATCTTTGATAATATTCTTCTAATTTCGGGGGATCCTAAATATATGCTTTAATATCGTATAAGGGTTTATCTTCTAAACTTTTTGCTCTTTTTAATAATGGTTTCGATATATAATTTATACTTAGATATGACTAATTCTTACTGTCTAGTCACTACTCTAAGACTAATTGTAGTATTGTCTTTATTGTCTTATGTTATTAAGTGGTGTAAATTAGCATTTAAATGGCAATTGAGAAGAGGAAGTTTGAAGTATTAATAACATATTGAAAAAATAACTCTTATTCAGGGTAAGAAAGGAGGTGAAGAGGTTTAATAATTAAGGGAACATTTCATATTAAAGGTGAGATAAAAAAACAGTTCCCGGAATACTAAAACTGTTTACAGAAAGAAAGGTAATTTAACTATTAAGTAACTAGATAATTAAAATATTAAAAAAGGGAGAAAAAAATGAAAAAGTATTGTATTTTATCATTGATAGTAATCCTGTTGGCTGGAATTTCTTTAGCGGGCTATGCTGGAACTTTTCCAGAAAAACAAATTACCATTATTGTTCAAGCATCTCCGGGTGGTACATCTGATACAAAGTGCAGAACTATGGCTGCTGCAATTGAGCCACTGTTAGGTGTACCCATCGTTGTAATAAATAAAACTGGAGCTGCTGGCGCTGTTGCCTTTTCTTATGTAGCTTCACAAAAACCCGATGGATATACTATCGGAAATCTTTCGATAGAATTAACAATGTTGAAAGCTCTTGGATATGCTGATGTAATGCCTGAAAACTTTGATCTACTCTGTATGCCTGGTGCATATAATCCTTCCACTATTACTGTAAATGCAAACTCTCCTTGGAATACCGCAGAAGAATTCCTTGCTTATGCAAAAGAAAATCCTGGAGTAATTACTGTAGGTAACTCCGGTATTGGTTCAATCTGGCATATTGCCGCACTAAAGCTTGAAAAAGCATTAGGAATAGAATTTACTCATGTTCCTTTTACCGGGGCATCAATGATGAAAGTAGCTCTTATGGGAGGACATATTGCATGTTCTACTGGAAGTCCAATGGAAAATGCAAGTGGAGTTCTATCCGGAGATTTGCGCATGTTAGCGGTAATGGCAGATAAAAGATTTTCTAAATTTCCAGATGTACCTACTTTAAAAGAATTGGGTTATGATGTACAAACAACTGCCTGGAGCGGTCTTGGTTGTCCAAAAGGACTTCCTGCAGAAACAAAGAAAATTTTAGTAGATGCTTTAAAAAAAGGTTATGAATCTGAAATTTATCAGAATATGCAGAAGACTCGTGGTTATGAACCAGGTTTCTTGGGACCGGAAGAATTTACAGAATTTGCACAGGCTGAATATAAAACATATTCTAAATTACTACCCGAGTTAGGAATGGGGAAAAAATAACATAAATTTAGAGAGATGAAGTAAATTTTATTAAAGAATGAATATATTTTGTACCTGTATTATAAACAATACAGGTACAAAATATATCATAGCAATAAATTACAATAGTTAATTTTTATCGAGAGGTAGGTGTGGAGGAATGAAAAATGCAGATTTAATCATTTCTGTAGGGGTATTTTCATTAGGGATTTTTTTATTTTATGGAAGTACTACCTTACCAGCTGGATTTTCTCCGGGTGTTCCGGGACCGGGGTTTATTCCTCAAATAGTTGCTGTTGCTTTGATTATTCTTTCAATTTTTTTGTTTGTAGATGGGTTAAAAAAGAAAGAGATTTATTTCGAAAAAGGATTTTTAAAAACAAAAAGTTTTAAGAACTTGTTATTCATTATTCTATTTAGTATTATTTATGTTGTAGTCTGGATTTATGAAGTTGGGACTTTTTTAGTTAATTCGTTTATATATTTTTCTATTATTCTCTATTTTTTGGGGGAAAAAAGGATTTTCCAAATCCTAAGTATTTCAGTAGGTCTTAGCATATTTACTTTTTATTTTTTTACTCGAGTGCTTCATATATTATTATAATAATTTAAATATATATAGTAAAGAATATAAATATTTTAATAATCTATAACAAGGGGAAATATAAACATGGCGACCATACTTTCAGGTTTTAGCAGCATTCTTTCTTTTCAAGTGCTGTCTTCATTAGGGATTGGAGTCTTATTAGGGTTATTTGTGGGAGCCCTACCTGGGCTAACTGCGATTATGGCATTAGTACTGTTAATTCCCATTACCTTTTGGTTACCTTCTTCCGCCGGATTGGCCATGTTACTCGGTGTCTATAATTCTGCGATCTGGGCAGGAGGTATATCTGCTATATTAATTAACACACCAGGAACTCCTGCTTCTATTGCTTCAACTTTTGATGGGTATAAACTGGTTAAAAAAGGTTTTGTTGCTCTTGCTGTTTGGATTAATACTTTTTATTCTGTATTGGGTGGCATTTTTGGATCATTTATGCTAGTTATTGCTGCCTTTCCAATTGCTAGATTTGCTTTAAGATTTGGTCCGGCAGAATATTTTGCTTTGGTAACATTTGGATTAAGTATGATGATTAGCGTATCCGGAAAATCTGTGATAAAAGGTTTAACTGCAGGTTTTTTAGGCTTTGCAATAACAACGATAGGATTGGATCCCACTTATGCTGTTCCCCGTTTTTCCTTTGGTTCAATCTATTTATTATCCGGTATATCCTTTTTACCAATTATGATAGGTTTGTTCGGTATAGGTGAAGTTTTAGATCAAGTCATTACACCTTTAGTGATGGATAAGGGTGCCGAAATTAATGGCAAGAAGCAAAAAAGTTTTTTAAATTTAAAAGAAATTTGGGAAACAAAAATTGCAGTGCTTTACGCTTGTATCATAAGCGTTTTTATCGGAGCAATTCCGGGAGTAGGTGCGGATATCGCAGCTATTGTATCCTGGGATAATTGTAAAAAATTTTCAAAAAAGGGAGAAGAATACGGAAAAGGCTCCGTTGAAGCTCTTGCTGTTACTTGTGCTTCTAATAATGCTTGTTTAGGAGGATCAATGACTACAATGTTGAGCCTTGGTATTCCTGGTAGCGCTGCTACAGCTATTCTGATTGGTGCATTAATGATGTATGGATATATTCCGGGACCTTTGCTCTTTAGAGATCATATGGATATGGTTAGCACAGTTGTGGCTTTAATGTTTACAGCTAATTTATTTATAGCTATTATAGGTTTCTTTGGAACTAAAGTATTTTCCCTATTATTAAAACTTCCACGCCAATGGATAAATCTTACCGTAGTTTGTTTTTCTTTGGTAGGATCATACGCTTTAAATAATGCAGCTTTGGATGTTATGGTCTGCTTAATAGCCGGAATTGTTGGTTTTATTTTCAGGAGAACTGGTTTTCCGTTAGGACCAGTCGTTATCGCATTAATACTGGGACCACTTGCGGAAGAAAATGCTGTTCGAGCATTAATATTATCAAGAGGTGATGCAATGGTTTTTTTAACTCGCCCAATAAGTTTAGTTTTACTTATTGGTTCCTTGTTAAGTTTATTCGTTCTCCCAATTTTAACTAAGATATATAAAAGAAAAAAAAATATTATAAAATAAAAGAACAATCACCATTAAAAAAATATAATTTGTTTAGAAAGATAGAAATCTTTTAAGAAAAAAATAAATGGTGAGTAGACAAGTATTTCATGTTTCGGTTAATTCAATACAAATATAATAATATAATTTACAGCAAAATACGACGAATAAATCTAAGGAAATACTAAGAATTATAATACAATTTCGGCTATTAAATATGTGTTAATATTAATAATTAACCGAGATTCCTTTACTTATTAAATAGATAAAAAAATAGAAGGAGAATATGTAAATTATGGCGAAATTATCTGAAAAAGATATGTTAAAGAAATTATTAAAATTCAACACTCCAACCGTTGGAAATATTGTTGCTACTTATCCGAAAAACCCACATTGCTTAGGATTGTATGATAATTGGTATGGACGCTGGTATACCAGCCAGGAAGTAAAATGTGTATTTCCGGAAAAGGGAAGAAGGATTGGATATGCTGTCACCCTGGTCTTTTCATTGCCTGATCCAAAAACAAAACCATTTTCATTTATTGATTTAATCGAAGCTCTTGACCAGGCTAAAAAACCAATTGTTATTGTAGCACAGCAAAAATTCCCCGATGATATTGCCGACAGCGTGGGCTTATTTGGAGGTCAAATGACTTCATTGTTGCAAGTAAGTGGAGTTGTTGGTGTAGTAACTGATGGTCCATCGCGTGATTTAGATGAAATGAAAGATTTAGATGTACAGTATATTATGAGTGGTGTAACCCCGGGACATGGAGTTTTTGTGTTAAGTGAGATTAATACCACTGTTTTAGTCGCCGGTATGGATGTTAATCCTGGCGAAGTTATTCACATGGACGAACATGGTGCAACTAAATTTCCTGCCGATAAATTAGAAAAAATATGTGATAATATTGATGCATTTAATGATGAAGAAGATAATCAAGCAAAAGAATTATTAAAAGCCAAGAATGTCGATGAAATTAAAAAAGCTTGGCTGAAGAGAGTATAATTATTAAATAGATAATCTATTTAATAATTATTTTGAAAATTTTACATTTACAAATAAGGAGATTCTGGAGTGTCAATTTGTAATCACATCTTGAAGCCGGAGTAATTACTAAAATATATGTATTTTTATGGTGGAGAAGTTATTAAATGATAAATATAAAGGAATGAATTAAAATGTGCGGATATATGGGTAAGTTATTGTATGTGAATTTAACTAATAAAAAAGTAGAAATTAAAGAATTAGATGAAAAATTAGTAAGGAAATATATTGGTGGTAGTGGACTTGCGGCAAAAATACTATTTGATGAGACTAATGGGCAAACTGATCCTTTAGGAGAAGAAAATGTATTAATTTTTATGACTGGTCCTTTTGCTGGCACTAATATTCCTACCTCCGGAAGGCATGCAGTTGTGACGAAATCTCCATTGACCGGTATTTGGACTGAATCTGATGTAGGAGGTTCATGGGGTTATGAGTTTAAAAAAACAGGTTTTGATGGAATCATTATCAAAGGAAAAGCAAATAAACCAGTTTATCTTTGGCTACATGACGGACTGGTAGAAATTAAGGATGCTCAACATGTATGGGGTAAGGATACATATGAAATTGATTCAATACTAAGAGAGGAAACAGAGCATAATGCTGTTACTCAAAGCATCGGTATTGCTGGGGAAAATATGGTATCTTTTGCTTCTATTATGACAGATGGTTATCATGCACGTGCTGCCGGAAGAGGTGGAGTCGGGGCTGTTATGGGCTCTAAAAAATTGAAAGCAATTGTGGTAAAAGGAAATAAAGATGTTGAAGTAGCAGATTCTGAAAAAGTAAAAAAAATAGTTAAAGAGATTAGTCCGGAGATAGTAAGCAGTACTGAAATGCTAAGGAAATATGGCACTTCTGGTGGCATTGAAGCATATGATAAAATGATGAATTTCCCCTGGAAAAATTGGTATCAGGATAGATGTCCTGAAATTGCAAGTAAAATTAATGGTATCAGAATGGAAGAATCTATATTGACTGGTCGTTATCACTGTAAAACATGTATTATTCAGTGTGGCAGAGAGATAGAAATAAAAGAAGGGTTATATAAGGGTGTAAAAGGAGCTGGACCTGAATATGAAACTTTTGGAACCCTTGGTGGCTTATGTATGATTGACAATTTGGAGGCTATTGCTAAAGCTAATGAATTATGTAATAGATATGGTATGGATACAATTTCTACAGGTGGTGTAATTGCCTTTGGAATGGAGGCTTTTGAAAAAGGATTATTAACTAAAAAGGATACTAATGGGCTGGAATTAACTTTTGGTAATGCTGAGGCATTAATAGAAGTCATTCATAAAATCAGTAAAAAGGAAGGTTATTTAGGTAATCTTCTTAGTAAAGGTGTCAAATCAGCTGCAATGCTTTTAGGAAAAAATTCAGAAGAATTTGCAATTCATGTTAAAGGAATGGAATTTCCTGCTCATGATCCTAGAGCATTTTTTGGTGTAGCTCTCTCCTATGCTACATCTAATCGTGGTGCCTGTCATATGCAGGGTTTAACACATGTATTCGAGAAAGGAATGCCAATCCCAGAACTTGGTATTAATGGTCATCCTAGACATCAGGTTGAAGGGAAGGGAGAGTTTACAGCAAAGTGTCAAGATTTAATGTGCATTTTTGATTCAATTAAACTATGTAAACTTATCCTGTTTGGTGGAGTTCAATTGACGCATGTTGTTAACCTGTATAATGCTGTAACTGGTTTAAATTTATGCATTAAGGAAATAATGAAGATTGGGGAAAGGATTTATAATCTAAAGAGGCTATATAATGTAAAATGTGGTATAAGTCGTAAAGATGACTCTTTGCCTCAGAGGATTTTAACTCATAAAAGAGGCCCAAAACTGCCACCTTTGGGTGAAATGCTTAGTGATTATTATGAATTTCGCAAGTGGGGTGAAACTGGCATTCCAACAGAAGAAAAATTAAAAGAGCTTGATTTATTAAATTTGTAACTTTTTTTAGAAATATATCCATTACAGATATGAATCAATTAGGAGAAAAATCTTTTTTCTTCTCATTTTCTTATAGATAAGATTTGGGTAGTCCACCTCTGATTTTTAAATGACAATTCTAAAAAAAATTCTTGTTAGCTTGGGGGAATATACTTAAAATAAGATTTTGGAAAAACTATATTATTACAAAAAAGGAGGTGAAACTTTATGTATGCTAAGAAATGGGAAGATTTTCCTGAAGATGATCGAGGACATGCCATTTATTTTGGTTTGTTTCCAAAAGAAAGTGCTAGTAATTTGGAGATTACTTTAGCACGAATAAAGCCAGGTCGAGAAATTCCGATTCATTCTCACGAAAATAAAGAACAGGTTTTTATTGTTTTAGAAGGAAGAGGCATTTTAAGATTAGGAGAAGAAGAACAAGAACTTTCGGAAAAAATGATAGTTCACATTCCTCTCCGCACCGAACATAGTCTAAGAAATATGGATGACATCAACGAGCTTAAATATATTTACGTAAGCAGTTATATTTAGCAGAGAGTAGTAAATTTAGCGGAGACCATACTTGGGTTTGGATTTGGAATAGGAAAATAAAGATGGGTACGAGAGCCAAATTTCTTAACCCGAAGGGCAGAATACTACCGGTAAGCTTGTGGATGATGGAAATAAGACTATCAGGACATAGTGCATATCGCACCGAATATCACATAGTATGTGTATCCAAATATTGCCGCCGTATTCTAAATCCTGGCTACGGAGATACTTAAGAAAACTTTTTTCAAAAATTATAAGAAGTCTCATCCGGATGCGAAATCATTGAATACAATATCCAGGTAGGTCATATTCACATGGTGATGATTATACTGCCCAAATATAAAGTATCCGAAGTAATAAGTAGAATAAAAGCTCAAACTGCCAGTAAACTAAAGGAAAAGTTTTCCTAGCTATCCAAGGTATATTGGAAAGAGAACATCGTTTGGCCACCAGGGTATTTTGTCTCTACCATAAGTCTGGATGAAAAGAGTATATTAGAATGCGTAAGATGGCCAAAAACTCAGAATTTAGGTCAAGCGAAGCTTGAATTATTTTAATAAATAAAAAGGGGAATTTAGAATGCGGAAAAATAGATTGAGGGAAATTATCAAATCAGGAGGAACTTCAGTTGGAACGAGGATAATGACACCTTGGCCGGGAATGGTAGAAGTGGTTGGGAATACCGGAGTTATTGATTATATTGAATTTGTTGGTGAATATTCCCCCTGGGACTTACATGATTTGGAAAACATTGGTCGTGCTACCGAGTTGTTTGATATGTCTAGTATGTTTAAAGTTGATCAAGAGCCGAATGGGTTTATAGCCCAAAGAGCCCTTGGTTCAGGAATACAAAATATTTTATTTACCGATATACGAACTGTTGAAGATGCTGAAAAGTGTGTAAGGATTGTGAAACCAGAAACTCCCATTCATAAGGGAATTAATGGTTGTCATGCGAGGCGTAATGTAGGTTATGTTCTGGAGTGCGGGAATGAGAATTATGTAAAAGCCATGGATGAAGCAGTTATTGCTATTATGGTAGAAAAAAAAGGTTGCGTTGATAATCTTGAAGAAATTTTATCAGTAAAAGGAATTGATATGGTGCAATTTGGCTCTTGTGATTATGCTTTAAGTATTGGATTAGCTGGACAACGGACTCATCCAAAAGTAAAAGAAGCTGAATTGAAAACAATTAAAACAGCAATTAAAATGGGAATTAGACCTCGAGTAGAGATTGGACTAATTGATTATAAATCTGAAGATATTAAAAAATATATTGAGCTTGGAGTAAAGGATTTTCATCTACCCTTTGATATAGCAATAATCCATCAGTGGATTAAAAAGAATGCGATTACTGTTCGGGATTTGCTATCTATTTGAAAAGCCAATTATCAAGTAAGTATTTATATTATTTTTAGCTAAAAAGGAAATAAAATATGATCTATCAGGAGTGAAGAATCTAAAGTCTTCCTATTAGATATTGTAAATATTTAAAATAAGTCTTGGGGTTAAAATTCATTTATTTCGTTCTATATTTTTTTATCAAAAAAAATAATTTAAAATGATTTTATATAAGGAGTAATTCATAATGAAAATTAAAGAAGTTGAGGCCAAAATTGTTTCCGTCCCATTGGATGTGCCAAAATTTATATCTACAAGGCTTATAAAATCCAGAGAGTACCTTATAGTAAAAATTACTACTGATCAAGATATAGTAGGTTGGGGTTTAACTTTTAGCTCTTTCGAGGGCAAAGCTATTCTTGAGGAAAGGCTGAAGCCCCTTATTTTAAATGAAGACCCTTTTTTTGTTGAGAAGATATGGGAAAAAATGTTTAACGGTAATGTAAGATGGGGAAGACGGGGAATTTATTTAAGAGCAATAAGCGTAATAGACATAGCTTTGTGGGATATAATGGCGAAAGCATGTAGACAGCCTTTGTTTAAAATATTAGGAGGGTATAGGAAAAAGATACCTGTTTATGCTAGCGGAGGTTACTATAAACTAGAAGGGAAAGAAAATGAAATAGAAGTTATTACTAAGGAAATGAAAGGATATGTAGAAAGAGGCTTTACCGCTGCCAAAATGAAAGTAGGTGGGGTAGACTTTGAAATAGATCTTAAAAGAGTCCAAGCAGCTAGGGAAGTTTTGGGCAATGGTAGAAAGCTATTCCTCGATTTAAACAATGCATGGAAGATCTATCAAGTATCACAAAAAAATTTAAACAGGTTAGCAGATATAGGTGTTGATTGGATTGAAGAGCCATTTGTACCAGACGCAATTGAAGAAAGTAAAAAGCTGAAAAATATTACAAAAATTCCAATAGCCACAGGCGAAATACTCTCTACTAGATGGGACTTTAAACAATTATTGGAAAGTAATGCTGCAGACATATGGATGCCAGATGTTACAGTGGTAGGGGGCATAACAGAATGGAGAAAAGTTATTACTATAGCTAATGCATGGAGTATTCCTGTTTCTCCTCATGCTTTCCATGAAATACATGTCCAACTTGCAGCATCTTGTCCTGATTCTGATTCTTTTATTTTGGAGTATTTTGATACTACTTCAGATATATTAAATTATGGTAAGTTATTAAAAAAACCATTAAAAGCTAAAGATGGCTTTCTTTATGTTCCTGAAGAGCCTGGAATAGGGATAGACTTTAATGAAGATTTAATCGCGAAGTATGAAATTAAAAATGTCTAAGATGGGAAATATTATTAATAGCTTCAGACAAAACCTAATCTTCTAAACTTGCCATTATCATATTTTCTATGGGTATAGCAATTAGAAATACTAATAAGCTGATTCACTAAAGTTAATAGCTTAATAGCAAATCTTTTTTAGCGTTTATTTTTTTAAAACATATGTAATCCTAGGGTTAGACTTACAATATAAAAACTTGAGCATAGAAAAGATGATGCAATCACCAAGCAAAGTAAAGTTTTTATATTATTTGATAAATAGAAAAGGAATCCTTCTTGTATTGGGGAAGAGGAAGGAAAAAAAATATTCTAAAGAGCAGATTTATTTAATTAATTGTATTACTTTCAAGTGGTGTTTACATTTTATGTTCTTTCTTATATAAAATATTTTTTTGAAGACTTGATCACATAAGTTAGTATGTTTCAGGGAATTGAAAAAATAGAACAAGCTAAAGATTGAATACTGTAGTATCCATTGTATTGAGGATAGAATTTACATGGATGACTTTGTCTCTCGCTACCAATCTATAGGGTTCTATCGAAATGACTACCGTTCTTTTAATTAGGCCTTATGGGTTCTATGGAGGTGGATTAAGAATAAGAATTGGCATGGAACTTAATAATATAATTCATTAGAAATTAAGGAGGAGAAAATTTGCATGGAAGGGAAAATTGTTAGAGTTAATCTAAATAAAAGGGAGATAAGCATAGAAAAATTAGAAGAAATCGAATATCGTCGTTATCTAGGAGGCAGTGCGCTAGCGGGTTATTTATTATTGAAAGAGCTTAAACCAGGTGTGGACCCTTTGGGTCCTGAAAATGTATTGGTTTTTGCAAGCAATGTGCTTAGTGGCGTTCCAGTCCCTGGTGCATCAAGGTTCACGATTGCTGCAAAATCACCTCTTACGAATGGCTTTGGTGAGGCTGAAGCAGGTGGTTTTTGGGGACCTGAATTTAAAAAATCCGGGTTTGATGCGATTATTATTACTGGAAAATCTGATTTACCGGTGTACATATGGATTAAAGATGGGAAAGTCGAAATAAAGGATGCTTTACATTTGAAAGGTAAAAATACTTGCGAAGTAGAAAAAATCATTCGACAAGAGCTTGGGGATAACAAAATTATTATTGCTCAAAATGGACCTGCTGGTGAAAAAATGGTTCGCTACGCTTGTGTGCTTAACAATCTAAAACATGTAAACGGGAGGACTGGATTAGGTGCGGTAATGGGCAGTAAAAATTTGCGCGCAATAGCTGTTAGAGGAACGAACGATATATATATGTATGATAAAGAAAAGGTAAAGAGTATTGCAAAATGGATGAATGAAAATTGGAAGAAATATAGTGCTGCAATGTACGAACATGGAACAGGAAGAACGCTTGAAGGATTAAATGAGGCAGGTATTCTACCTACACGAAACTTTCGAGAAGGTTCTTTTGAAGGTGCAAAAAAAATATCAGGTCCAACTATGTCTCAAACAATACTTATAAAACGCGTGGGATGCTATGCTTGTCCCATTCGCTGTAAGCGTGTAGTTGAGGTTAGAGGAAAATATAATGTTGATTCTTGCTACGGTGGTCCAGAGTATGAAACACTAGCCTCATTGGGATCTTTATGTGGAATAGATGATTTGGAAGCTATCGCAAAGGGACATGAGCTTTGTAATAAATATGGATTGGATACTATTTCAACTGGTACAACAATTGCATTTGCCATGGAGTGTTTTGAAAATAAGCTTATCAATTTAAAAGATACTAATGGCATCGAGCTTTCCTTTGGAAATTCGGAGGCAATGCTGAAGATGATAGAACAAATTGCCAATAGAAAAGGATTGGGCAATTTATTAGCTGAAGGCTCTGCTATAGCATCTAAGAAAATCGGGAAGGGAGCAGAAAAATATGCAATGCAAGTAAAAGGACAGGAATTACCATTGCATGATCCTCGTGGGAAAAAAGGCTTAGCGTTAGCTTATAGTATTTCGCCTACAGGTGCAGACCATATGGAGCATCCCCATGATCCAATATTTTCCGTGGAAGGATGGGGCTTAGAAATAGGAGCAATGCTAGGGCTTTATGAACCCATCAATCCACTTGATTTGAATGAAAAAAAGGTTAAATATTTTTCCTACTTACAGAAAGTTTTTGATTTATATAATTCAATAGGAATGTGTGACCTTGCTGCATGGCCTATTGGAGGACTCCCCCTTGATAAATTAGTTGATCTTTGCAATGCAATAACCGGATGGAATTGTAGTCTTTGGGAGTTCATGAAAACTGGGGAACGAGCTAATGTTATGGCTCGTTATTTTAATATTCGAGAAGGACTAGGCGTAAAAGACGATACATTACCTGAGCGTCTTTTTGAACCATTGAAAAATGGAGCATTAAAAGGTAATACTATAAGCCATAAAGAGTTTAATGATGCTTTAAAACTTTATTATCAAATTGAGGGATGGGATGAAAATGGTATTCCAAGACATGGCAAATTAGTTGAACTAGACTTAGATTGGATCACAAAATAGATTTATACTTTTTATTTTCAGTAAGGCATTTTAGTTTAGGGAAAAATAAAAGGTATTTATTATTCTCAATTCATACATATAAGATGACTACTAAATTACAATTAATGAAATAAATTAATTAGGGAGATTCTGGAAAGCGAAGATAAAATCAATAGAAGAATTTTTAATTTCTATTCCATTGAATAAGGCCAAAGGTGTTTCAACGAGAACAATAAATTCACGTGAATATCTTGTAATAAAAATAGCTACAAATAATGGATATATAGGATGAGGTTAAGCATTTGGGACAAGAATTGAATTTCATTGTGTAAAAGAATTAAAACCAATACTAATTAATAAAGATCCATTAGCTACCGAACAGATATGGGACGAAATGTACAGGACTACAATAAGATGGAGGAGACGTGGTGCTGTATTAAGGGCGATAAGTGCAATTGATATGGCACTTTGGGATATCAAAGGCAAGATATTTAGCGTTCCAATATCTTCACTGTTAGGCGGCAAAAAGAAAAAAATACCTGTTTATGCTAGTAGCGGATATTACTGTGGTTTGGAAGCAAAAGATGATTTAGAATTTATAAGAAACGATTGTATTTCAATAAAAGAAAAAGGATTTAAAGATTATAAATTAAGAGTAGGTAGTTCTAATTTCAAAAATGACTTAAAAAGAGTTGAAGTTGCTCGAGAAACACTTGGAGATGAAATTAATATTTTTCTCGATGCCAATAATGGATGGGATATATTAACGACAATAAGTTTTTGCAGGGAAGTACGTCAATTGAAAGTGGGATGGCTTGAAGAACCAATCTTGCATGACAATCTTTCGGGTCTTAAGAAAATTGTTGAAAATGTAGATATTCCAATTGCAGTTGGAGAACTTGAATCTACTAGATGGGGCTTCAAAATATAATTGATTATAGGGCTGCTGATATCTTACAACCTGACGTAACGGTAGTAGGAGGAGTTACTGAATTGGTAAAAGTTGTCAATATTGCAATTGCCCAGGGATTTACAGTTATGCCACATGCATTTCCTGAATGGCATTTACACTTAGCTTGTGCAATACCAGAGGTAAGCTTGTTAGAATATTTTGAAATTGGAAGTGATATTTTGAATCTTGAGATGATATTTAAAACATTTCCGGAGGCAAAAAATGGGTTTTTAGAGTGTTCTGATAAACCTGGATTAGGATTTGAAATTAACGAAGAAAAAGTGCATAGATATAAACTATTATGATTTAAATTATTCACTAAACAAATTTATATAAGGAATTATAAATAGAGTTCAGATAGGCTATAAAGTAATATTGTATTAAAATAGAAGGAGATTTTCTATGAAGATTCAGGAATTAAATACTTACATTATCAAAGTACCTTTAAAAAAAAGTTTTAAAATATCAAATTATACTTTTAAAGAAGCGTCAGCTGTGATAGTAGAAGCAATTACTGATACAGGTATATATGGATATGGAGAGAGTGTTTCTAGAATATCTCCAGAAACAGTAAAATCTATAATTGATAATATATTTAAACCATTATTAATAGATCAAGATCCTCTTAGAATCGACTATCATTGGAATAATATGTTTAATACAATGAGAAATCGTGGGCATGATAGAGGATTTTTTATAGAGGCAATAAGTGGGGTTGATATAGCATTATGGGATTTGTTTGGTAAAAATTTGAATCTACCTATATATAAATTGCTTGGAGGACAATCTAGAACTGACATAAGAGTATATGCTTCTTCAATATTTTGGGATAGTCCAATAGAAATGGCTAAAGAAGCAAAAATAATAGTTGATGAAGGCTTTAATTTTATAAAAGTCAAGGTAGGTCAAGGTGTAAATAAAGACTATGAATGTTTAAGGGAAATAAGATCAGCAATTGATTCATCGATTTCAATTAGTATTGATGCCAATTGTGCATATGATACAATACAAGCATTAAAACTAGTTAAGTTGATCGAAGATTTAGATATTTGCTGGTTTGAGGAGCCATTAAAGCCTGATAATATAGAAGGCTATAAATTTTTATCTAGCCATATTAACAGTCAATATTTAGCTGCAGGTGAATCAGAGTTTACTATATATGGAATAAAAAGATTATTAGAAAATGGTTTGAATATTATTCAGCCGGATATCGTAAGGGCTGGTGGAATTACAAATTTTTTAAAGATTGCGCACCTTTCTGAAGCGTTTCATGCATATATTGCGCCTCATACTGGAATGTCTTCTGTTATCTGTATGGCTGCTGCTCTACAAGTATCTGCTGCAGTAAGTAATTTTTTAATTTATGAACATATGGTAACTGAGAATCCTTTAACAAATCTACCCGAGCTTGATTTTCCTAAACCAATGAATGGATATATAAAAATTTCTACTGAAAAACCTGGTTTAGGAATAAATTTTGAAAGAGGAATTTTTAAAGATTATATTGTTGATCAATAATTTGTGCTCATTTCAAGTAGTATTTACAATTTAGCTTAAAAAATGATCATTCATATCATCTCTGAAAGATACCTAAGATAAGTCGAAAATAGCAAATAGATACATATCGAAGCTCATTATTGTAATCAAGCACAAGCCCATCGTAAAAGCGAGATTATCAAGAATATTTTTAAGATATTATAAAGTTCGAAAATATGGGAGGCAAGTAATGAAAAAAGAGATTATTGTGACCGAAAATGCGCCCGCTGCTTTTGGACCGTTTTGCCAGGCAATGAAGGCAAAGGGATTTATCTTTACTTCTGGCATATTGCCCCTGGACCCATTAACCGGTAAAAAGGTAGAGGGGGGTATCGAAAAGGAAACCAGGCAGACGCTGGATAATATTAAAGCTATTTTGGAAGCTGCCGGATCTTC
>Ga0114922_10002754_pt1 | contig 16412 bp, 14 predicted proteins | sample AartaG_FD_100975 | JGI IMG/M metagenome (GOLD analysis project Ga0114922, IMG submission 100975) | Deep subsurface microbial communities from Aarhus Bay to uncover new lineages of life (NeLLi) - Aarhus_00045 metaG | ecosystem: Environmental > Aquatic > Marine > Oceanic > Sediment | place...
TGGCGAATTAAGTAGAACATGCTGCCAGCTTGTTCAAGTTGGTGTCAATACTGGGCTAACCTTAACCAATCTGTCAGCATATCCTACCAAAAGCTATCCAGAACTGAATTCGCCAACAGTATCAGGAATGTCCCGCCTATCGGGTTAATAGTTCTCTTAAGGCTATTCGCAGAAGCTTAGATTCTTTTCTGAACCTTGCTTATGGAATAAGGATTGAAAAATGATGAAACTCTATATGTTACTGATATGTATGCTGTTGATTAGCACTTACTCCCTGGCAGACTGGCCAGATCTGCGGCACCGGGACACCGCACGGCAGGCAGAACTGCGTCCTCGGCTTGAGCAGATCCGGCAGGAACATCCCCGGATCTTCTGCCTGGCAGAAGACTTTGCGGAAATTCGCCAGCGCGCTGAAGCGACTCCTGAAATTAAGGAAGTATACGGTTGGCTGCTGGAATGGGCGCGAGGGAAGAATTTCTCCCGCAACCTCTGGGGAACTACCGATCACTTGATGGCTGCCTGCGTTGCCTACCGGCTGGCCCCGGAGAAGCCCATCTTCGATCACGCTATCGCCATCGCTGATTTCCTCGCGGAAGCTGAGGGAGATAGCTGGACCTGGCCCCGCGTCGCCAAAGGGCTGGCGTTTGCCTTCGACTGGCTCTACGACGATCTGACGCCAGAGCAGCGCCAGAGATATGGCACAGCTTCCCTGCATGCTGCCAAAGAATGCTATAAGACCTGGAGACATGGCGATTTCAACAACCATCAATACCTGGAGTATGGGCCTGTCCTATACCCGGGCATTGCGCTGTGGCGGGAAGGGATAGATGACGAAACTGTAGAGCAACTGGCTCTGGACGGTCTGAATATGCTGGTTGACCACTTTATGCCAGCCCACGAAATGGTGGGACAGGGGGATGGGGGGTGGCATGAGAGTGTGAGCTATCATGATTTCTTTACCTATGAGTTTGTCCACCTGATGGAACTCTGGGCAAGCGCCAGCGGCGAGGATCTCTGGACAGACTATACAGGGCTGGATGGGGAGGCAGCGTGGCACGTTTACTGTAACCGCCCGTTTGACGAAGGGCGCGTGAGCGTGGCTGATATTGGGGGGCGACGTGCCTTTAGCACGAATAACGCACAATATCTTGTGCTTCTTCAGCGAAGACGGGGGGATGGCCTGGCACGATACTGGACTGATCGCATCAAGCAGGAGGAGATTCGCCGTCACGCGGCAGGCGTAAGGTACTCCCGCGTAGGAAGTGATTGGTGGCCCTATGTGCTCTGGTATGATTCCAGTGTGCCATCGGTACAGCGGGAAGGATTGCCACTATCAAGCTTCTTTCGCGGCCTCGGCTGGGTCTCCACTCGGAGCGATTGGACACCGGAAGCCGCCTTTGCTCTGTTTGTCTGTGCTCCACTCTGGCTGGGAGGGCATCAGCACGCGGACAGCAACAGCTTCGTCATCCACAAGGGAGGCTTACTCGCCCTGGATAGCGGCGTATACGAGGGAACCCCTCACCGGGCCAATTACTATGCCCGAACCATAGCTCACAATACGGTAACCATCCTCGATCCGGAGGAGCAGTTTAACGGCGGCACGTGGGGTTCTGGAAGACGCGGCCAGGGGAGTAACGATGGAGGGCAGTTGTTCAATTCCGGGCCTGATCGCGTCAGCCACGTCAAACCCGGGGACGAATACCACCGGGCCCGGATCATCGCCCACGAAAGCAATGACGCTTTCACCTACGTGGTTGGCGATGCCACCAGATCCTACTCTCCCCATAAACTGCGCGAATTCACCAGAGCATTTCTCCACCTTCGTCCGAACGTATTTATCGTCTTCGACCGGGTTGAGGCTACGCAGGCGGATTTTGTGAAAACCTGGCTTCTCCACTCGGCTTATGAGCCGGAACTGGATGAGGCAACCGCACGTATTTCAAACGATAAAGGGCAGCTAAAAGTCTGGACGCCGTGGCCGGTCCAGCCGGAGATAACGAAGATAGGCGGGCCGGGACACGAGTTTGAGGTCGATGGACGCAACTACCCGCCGACGGATAAAAAGAACTACGATGCCGATGAAGCAGGCCGGTGGCGTATAGAAGTCCGCTCAACAGAACAGGCAGAACGTCAGTATTTCCTGCACGTCCTGATAACGGATGATGCGGATGCGCCAATGGAGCATTCCGTGGAGCTGATTCAGACTGAGGGGCAGCTTGGGGCTGTCATAAGGAGTTCTGATGGCGATGCAAAGGTGATTTTCACCGCGGAAGGGGATCTGACAGGGACATTGGAATTGAGTGATACCGCGGGTTCAGTTCGATTGAAACATCTATTCCCAACTCCCTGAGGCAGTTGCATCCATTCCCAGGGATTTTTTCATTACTTGGTTACTTGTGAAATTGACTAGTTAAGTAATCATAGGGATTCCAGTTTTCAGTTTACAGTCTACAGTTTTCGGATTTTCGATTTGCTTGGTAAGTAATGCATATAGTAGTAAGTTGCTATCGTATAGGTAATGCAAGCAATCAGGATTTTTTAATGAGAATACCATTATATATAGACTCACGGGATTCCTTCGCAAGAGCGGATACTTCCGTCGCCGAGAGCGATGAGCTTCGTGACGGAATAATACTAGATTACGACAAGGAAGGGCATATGGGGCATGGATAAAAGGTGAGAGTTTTGCCTTCCTGGGCTACTATCACAATACTGAGTCAGAAGTCGTGATTATTGGTCAGAACTGTCAGGTTCCCCCGTATCTGTTGATATAATATATTTCTCCGGGGCGTATACATTCCCTTCGGTATCTATCTGGAAGCCCGCATCCTCCATAGCATCCAGGGAAATATGCTTGATAAGATCTCCATAAGAATAGTTCCTCGCCTTTGATTTGATATAGTCTATCGCCTTGTATTTAGCCGCCCGGAAGTAATACGCCTTATCTCGTCCTATCTCCATACTCAATACAGCGATATGCATTTCACTCCGCAGCTCTTCAGCGAGAAATCTATCACCATTACTTAGCTTCCTGGCAATAGCCTGAAACCCCTCGTCAAATTCGGTTGAGTTTTTCATGAATTTTTTAATTAATACTGACTCGCGTTTTTTTGCATTACTCATTTCTTAACCAACCTTTCTCCTGAAGGAATATCCTGAAACTTAGTTGCTATATCTCTCTATTTTCTATGGCCTGAGCGTCCCTACGACATACTTTTATGATAATTGGCGCACAAGGTTCTTCATGATAGCGCGCATTCTTTTTGAGATCATTGACCGAGAAACACGGCACGCCTTTCCAATATCGTGTTGTACGTGTCCCATCAAGTGTAATATTATGATATCCTGATCTCTCCGAGGCAACTTGCTGACCGCTAACTTCAGATCCAGGCTGGCAAAATCATAAGATTGAGTATCGAAGTTCAGCTTTTTATTCATGATATATCTCCTTAATGGATATTGTAATTAAATTTGTATGAATTATATCATGAAACTATGGCCTTGTCAAGGCCTTTCTCGCGAAAAAATCTGCGACGCCTTGACAAATCCATAGATATATGTTACAATTATTACATATTACGTAAATAATGACATAATATGTAACATAAGGAGATGAATGTAATAATGGATAGACCCTTGAGTCCTAAGTTCAGGAAACTGGTGCAAAAGGCTCGTGATCTGTTCTTCCTTCATGGTATCAAACGCGTAACTATAGAAGAAATCTGCCAGAAGGCTGGTGTCAGCAGGATGATGTTTTACAGGTATTTCCAAAACAAGGACGCCATCGCCATGTATATACTGGACCAGTTATATAGTGACGCCTGGAGCAAGTTCGATGAGATCCTGGCGGAGGATATCCCATTCGAGGAGAAGATCAGGCGGATTGCCGTCGTGAAAATGGAGATGGCCGATGAATACAGCATGGAGTTTCTCAACGAGTTTCTGGCAGACGAAGATTCTGAATGTGGCAAGCTCCTGATACAGAAGCGCAAGGAATCGTATGAATTCACCAGGAAGATATATACCGATGCCCAGGAAAGAGGAGATATCCGAAAGGACATCAAGATTGATTTTATCATGTTTATGATGGAGAATTCTTTGGAGATAGTGCGGGATGAAAGGGTTCAGAGCATGTATCCGGACATATCGCAATTGGTACATGAGATGTTTGCCCTGCTTTTCTATGGGATATTGAGCAGATGAGAATGGGAAAGAGCAATATGAAGAGATTTGTGAAAAGCATTGTGTTTGCGTCGCTGGTTCTGCTTGCAGGCAATGTGCTTGCCCAGTCTATATCATTTCAAGGTCAGGCTTCCGGATGGCTGGCTCTTACGAAAAAATCTGAGATTGGCCTTCGCTATATACCAGAATTCAGAGCTTCAGGATCGCTGGATGATGAGAGAACTATTGACGCGGAGATTGCGCTGAACTCCCGTATCTGGATGCCGTTTGATTCGCCTGGTAAAGGTGACTCTGATGTGGATCTCTATCGTCTGTGGCTGCGTTATTCCTCATCGCAGTTTGAGACGCGGCTTGGTCTGCAAAAGATAAACTTCGGGCCGGCAAAGATCATGAGGTCATTGATGTGGTTTGACAGGCTGGATCCCCAGGACCCATTCAAGTTGACTGATGGTGTGTATGCTATGCTTACCCGCTACTATTTTCTGAACAATGCCAATGTGTGGGTTTGGGGATTACCCGGAAACGATACGCTTAAGGGATTGGAATTTGTGAAAACCGACGACGACCATGTGGAATTCGGCGGCCGCTTTCAGTTTCCTATACCCAAAGGGGAACTTGCTATCAGTTATAACCGGCGGCGCGTTGACTCTGAAGATTGGGATGCAAAGATGACTGATCCACTTACAGACGGTCTGGAGAATCGGCTTGCTGTTGATGGAAACTGGGACATAGGTATAGGCCTGTGGTTTGAGACATCAGCCGAAAGAACAAGGATAGATTCAGATCAGCAAATGCTGCGCGGCCTTGCCACAATCGGGGGTGATTACACCCTTGAGTCTGGTATTCATCTGCTATACGAACACTTCGTTCAGTCTACCGGCTCGGAGATAGACCAGATGGACCTGAACAGCAATCTCTCAGCCCTGTCTGCGGACTACCCGATCGGCATCATGGACAGGATAAACGCTATCGCCTATTTTGATTGGGAGCAAAAGGATGTCTATGCCTATATCGGCTGGCAGCGCACGTATGATAACTGGCAGATTAACCTGCTTGCTTTCTTAAACAGAGAGGACAGCACCTCTGCTTTCAGTGGCAAAGGCGCACAGTTTATAGTTACCTACAACCATTAAGGAGACATTATCATGCAGTTGGTAAACCTGGAAAACGTGGTGAAACACTTCCCTATCGGAGGTGGGCAGTTTACCGCACTGAAAAACATTAACCTGTCTTTTGACAAAGGTGAGTTCTGCGGCCTCGTTGGTCCCAGTGGCTCAGGGAAAACGACGCTTCTGAACATCATTGGTTCGCTTGACGTCCCATCGGAAGGCAGTGCAACCGTACTTGATAAGCATATAGAGAATCTATCAGAAAAAGATGCGGCCCGACTACGCAGCGAATATATGGGCTTCATTTTCCAGACCTACAATTTGCTGCCGGTCTATACGGTCTATGAAAACGTTGAGTTCCCTCTGCTGCTCCTGAAGATGAGCGCGGAAGAGAGAAAAAAGAAGGTTATGGATGCACTGGAATGGGTGCATTTGACTGACAAGATAGATTCAAGACCAAATCAGCTTTCAGGCGGCGAGTCTCAGCGTGTCTCAATCGCCCGTGCTGTTGTTAAGAGACCTGAACTGGTGATCGCAGATGAGCCTACCGCTAACCTGGATGCTGAAAATTCCTATAACATACTGGATGCAATGGTCCAGTTGAACCAGGAATTGGAGACCACCTTCATCTTTGCCACCCACGATGAAAAGGTAATCCGCTATCTGAGGCGGAAAATCACCCTCGTGGATGGACAGGTCGATAAAGACGAAATAATGAATGGGAAGGGAGGGCATTGAGATGTTGATACTGAAACTGGCCTATCGTAACCTGACTGGGGCGCGTCTGCGGACGTGGCTCAATGTTGGGATACTTTCGCTTGCCTACGTTCTCATCATCGGCTACCAGGGCATGTTTATAGGCATGTTTAAACAGGGTGCTCAAGGAATGATCAGCGATGAGATCGCCGGCGGCCAATACTGGCACATGAACTATGACCCTTACGATCCCATTTCTCTGGATGAGAGTCATGGCGTTATACCGCCCCAACTGGAAGCCTTGATACAGCGTGGAGACGCTGTCCCGATCCTGATCCGGCAGGCTTCAATATACCCGGAGGGCAGGGCCCAATCGGTGCTTCTAAAGGGTATTGAGCCTGGCCAGACAATTCTGAATATCCCATCCGCCAAACTGGATGTAGAGGAAGACGTCCTGCCAATTTTTGTGGGAAAACGTATGGCGAAGAACAACTCTCTGGCAATTGGTGATTATATAACAGTCCGCTGGAGGGACGCCAGAGGCACATTCGATGCAGTGGAAGGCAAAATAGTGGCAATCATGAATACAATGGTGTCATCTATAGATAACCGGCAGTTGTGGGTTCCACTTAAGGAACTGCAAAAGATGACACTCCTGGATAACGAAGCAACCATCGTAGTGGTGGGACAAAATGTCCCCAGACAAACTGATCTACCTGACTGGAAGTTCAGAGAACAGGATTTTCTGCTGAGGGATATTACCGCACTGGTAAGATCAAAGAGAGTTAGCGGGCATATTATGTTCGCCATATTGCTGTTCCTTGTAATGCTGGCCATCTTCGATACTCAGGTACTTGCCATCTTCAGGCGCAGAAGGGAGATAGGCACTTTGATGGCCCTTGGGATGACTCGACTCAGAGTAATAAAGCTCTTTACCCTGGAGGGGGCGCTGAATGGAATTCTTGCCGTAATTGCAGCGGCGATCTATGGCACCCCTTTGCTGATCTTATTCGCAAAATACGGCATATCTATACCGGGAGCTGCGGATAGCTTTGGTTTTGCTATGGGAAGCAGACTACTCCCATCGTATTCTGTGGGACTTGTTCTGGGTACCGTGATCATTGTTATGATGACTGTAACAATTGTAAGTTATCTGCCTACCCGTAAGATCTCCAAACTGGAGCCGACGGAGGCTTTGAGAGGGAAAATATCATGATTAAATTCTTGGCGAAAGGCTTAATAAGGGATCGCTCAAGGAGTCTATTCCCTGTGTTGATTATTGGCGCAGGAGTTTTCCTGACTGTGTGGCTCTATAGCTGGCTGGGCGGCGTAATGGGTGATATGGTCAGCTCAAACGCTAAATTTGACACAGGCCACGTGAAAATTATGACACGGGCTTACAATGAGATACCTGATCAAACGCCTAATGATCTGGCTATCCTGGGGATTAGCAACCTGTTGGAGCAGCTTCGAAGCAGTGAGGAGAATATGGTATGGACTCCGCGAATACGTTTCGGGGGACTGCTGGACATTCCAGACGCTCATGGAGAAACCCGGTCTCAGGGGCCGGCAATGGGGCTGGGAGTGGATTTGCTCAGTCCAGGATCTCCTGAGATAGAAATACTGAACCTGCAAAAAGCGCTTGCGAAAGGCAGGCTGCCACAGCAAAGGAACGAAATACTCATAAGCGAAGAGTTTGCCGGGAAGCTGGGCGCGCAATTGGGTGAAACGGCGACCATACTCAGCTCAACCATGTATGGCAGTATGGCAATGCACAATTTCAAGATCGTTGGAATCGTGCGTTTCGGCATCACTGCCCTGGATAAGAGCGCAATCATCGCCGATATAGCGGATGTTCGGGCTGCCCTGGACATGGCCGACGGCGCCAGTGAGGTTCTGGGTTACTCCAGGAATATGTTGTATGATGATTCAGCCATGTTGGAGCTAACCGGGAGATTCAACAGGAATTTCTCTGAGGAAGATGACGAGTTCTCCCCTATTATGTTAACTCTGGGTGAGCAGAACGGCCTGGCGGATTACCTGACTTATGGCAAGAACATGGGAAGCATAATAGTCTCAGTCTTCGTGTTTGCTATGTTCGTTGTTCTATGGAATTCCGGCTTGATGAACGGTATTCGCCGCTATGGGGAGATAGGCATTCGTCTGGCTATGGGAGAGCCGAAAGGAACTCTGTACCGCAGAATGCTCTATGAATCAGTAATCATAGGTATTATTGGCTCCATCCTCGGTACAGTGATAGGCCTGGCTCTTTCGTATATCATGCAGTATTACCCCCTTGATTTCAGCAGTTTGATGCGGAATTCAAACATGATTATATCCGGTGAAATGGGCACACGCGTAACAGGAATGAGCTATATCATAGGGTTTATGCCCGGCATTATAGCCCCGCTGCTGGGGACCATGGCCGCCGGGATTGGCATATACAGAAGACAAACTTCACAGTTGTTTAAGGAGTTAGAGGCATGAAAAAACTGACTGTCCTTTCGTTGCTTATGTTCGGTATGCTTGTATATACGCTTTGGGCGGAGGAGATACCTTCTGGTGAAACCATACTGAAGAGAATTGACGAGAACTACGATGCGGAAAGCCGCATCTCAACTGCTACTATGATCATAAAGGGACGTAGAGGAACTCGCACGGTGAAATCAAAGAGCTGGGCGCAGGGAAACGACAAGGCGTTCACCGAATACCTGGCGCCGGCCCGCGAAAAAGGCACCAAGATGCTGAAGCTAAAGGATGAACTGTGGACATGGACACCCTCTACTGACCGCACTATCAGGATAGCAGGCCACATGCTCAGGCAGGCAGTGCTGGGCTCTGACGTTTCTTACGAAGACTTCATGGAAGATCCCAAACTGAGCAATAACTATGATGTGAAAGTAGTCGGGGAGGAAAAAGTGGGAGACCGTCTGTGCTATGTTCTGGATTTGACAGCTAAGGTGGATGAAATAGCCTACTACTCCCGCAAATTGTGGGTTGATAAGGAACGCTATCTGCCGTTAAAGGAGGATCGCTTTGCGAAGAGTGGGAAACTCCTGAAAACTGTCAAGATCGATGAGGTCTTCAAGATAGAGGAACGCTGGTATCCAAAGAAGATGACATTCAAGGATGTTCTGAAAAAGGGCGACGGAACCCAATTCACGATTGATTCTATTGAATTCAACGCTAAAGTGCCGGAGCATATATTCTCGAAAGCATCTCTGCGCAGATGATGTGGATATAAGGAGAAAGCCAGAACGCGAACTGCGTTAGGCTGAAGAGGTGCTCCTAATCCAATATTGTTAGATATTTCTTTCGTCCATCTGTTAGCTGCTGTTGTATCAAGGCTTTGACCAGGTAGTTAGTGAGTGAATAGAATCTGATACAGTGTTATAGGTCAACCTGAATAACCTGGCAAACTGCTTTCGTGATCTCCAGAACGAAGGCTTGCCGAGTCGCCTGAGGACTGCTACTTCCACTTCTGGGGAGCTGATCTCTACACGGAATTCATCCATAGGTTCCTTTAACTCCCAGAATGAGGAATCTGTCGCAAGGCCTGGTGGTTCATGCTTCATCGCCGAGTGCGATACTGTCATACCTTTGCCATGTTTTTCTTCATCGCTCTCTCCAGCAGACTGAGTGATTCCTGCGCGTCGCTGACGGAGCATCCCCATCAGTTCCTCCCTGGAGCGACCGCGAAGAAGAAATATAAGGAACGGATCTTCGTCAAAACGCTCACCCAGGAGATAGTAGACGGCAGCAATATGCTTGCATGGGTTTGCCCAGTCAGGACATGAGCAATCGGTGTCAAGATCAGATTCCCATGGAAATAAGCTCATGTCTGCGGCTTCGAACGCGTCCTCGATGTCCTCTGGCATATCGCCAGCCAGCAGCTTTGCGGCGAAGATGGCCTGCTCTGCCATAGCGTCTGAGACCTTCTCCCAGCCTTTATCTGAAATCTGATCTATCTGAACTGTCACTTCATAAGGTTTTCGGCGCGAGCCCTGAACATGCGAAAGCACTTTGCCCTTTCCGATCTCCATATCTATTACCTGCCCCTTACGCGCATAAGTCCGTCCACGTTGAAGCCTATTGCTCCAGCCAAACGACTCCAGAACCGAGATCCATCGCTTTGACCACCACGTATCACCAAAGCTCTTACCTCGCTTCGTTTTCGCCTTTATCCCGTTCTTGACTTCTCTGGGTTTTGAAGGCGTATAGTATCTATAATCGCGCCATCCCATAACTCAATCACCTTTCATCAGCGGACAGAGCATCATCGCGACGGAGCGTGATCATCTGCCGCAACTCCGCGTTGGAAAGCTCTGTGATCCAGTTCTCGCCTGCTCCGACAATGCTCTGTGCCAGAGCCTTCTTCCGCTCGATCATCTGGTCTATCTGCTCCTCGAAAGTACCGGCGCAGATAAACTTGCGCACCTGGACATTCCGTGTCTGCCCTATCCTGAATGTCCTATCAGTCGCCTGATCCTCCACGGCTGGATTCCACCACCGGTCGAAATGGAATACATGGTTCGCTCTGGTAAGGTTCAGCCCGGTGCCACCGGCGCGGATGGAGACAATGAAGAGTGGAGGACCGTTAGAGCTTTCCTGAAACATTGACACCATCCTATCGCGCTTTTTCTGAGGAACACTGCCATGCAGGTAGAGGACATCGCACCGGAACTTGCTTGCCAGATACTCCTGAAGCGCATCGCCCATCTCGGTAAACTGTGTAAATATCAGTGCCTTGTCCTCCTCGGCAAGCACCTCCTCAAGCATCTCCATCAGCCGTTGAAGTTTGCCAGAGCGTCCATCCAGTTCCGAACGGTCATGCAGAAAAAGCGCAGGATGGTTACAAAGCTGCTTCAGCTTCATCAAGCCGGAGAGTATTTTCCCGCGTCGTTCTATCCTGCTCATCTCCGCCTCTTCCTCATCTTCGTCGAATTCCTCCATCATATCATTCACTATGGCTTCGTAGAGCGTTACCTGCTCTTTGGTGAGATTGCAGTATATCTTCATCTCCAGCTTCTCAGGCAGGTCGTCGATTATCTTCTTGTCCGTTTTAAGGCGTCTGAGGATAAACGGCGCTACCAGGGATTTCAGTTCTGCTGTAGCTCTTTCGTCGCTGTAGCGTTCGATGGGAATGACGCATCGTTCCTGGAATCTCTTCTGCGACCACAGGTATCCCGGGTTCAGGAACTCCATGATTGACCATAGCTCCATCAGCCGGTTCTCCACCGGGGTTCCTGTGAGGGCGAATCTATATTCCGCCTTGAGGCTCCGAGCGGCTTGAGCAGTCTTTGATGATGGGTTCTTGATATTCTGCGCCTCGTCAAGCATCACGCCTTTCCAGTCGGTGGCAGCCAGATGCTCCGCGTCCCTGCGCGCAAGCCCATAAGAAGTGATGACCAGATCGTGTTCCATGATGGCCTCATCAAACTCTTCGCCTGCCAGCCTGTCAATACCATGATGCACCATAGCCTCAAGCGACGGGGCAAAGCGACCCACTTCCCTCTGCCAGTTACCCACTACTGAAGTTGGGCAGATAAGCAGGTTCGGCCTGTTTTTCCCTTTCCTTAATTTCTGTTCTCGCAGCAGGAAGGCAATCACCATCACGGTTTTTCCCAATCCCATATCGTCTGCGAGGCACGCGCCAAGACCCCATTGCTGCATGGAGGCAAGCCATGACAACCCGCGCAGTTGATACGGCCTGAGCTTACCCACGAACTCTCTTGGCTGCCTGAGTCGTCTCAGCTTACCGCCTTTCAGATCATCCACAAATGAGCCAAGCCAGTCGGAGCACTCTACAGCGTCAACCTGAATCCCTTCCAGTTCCGCGGATTCATCCAGAGAGAGACGGATGGTGTCTCTCAGGGACATCTCGTTGGATTCGCCGTGTTTGTTGAAGAACTCCATTGCTGCTTCGATGTCCTCTGGCCGGAGCATCACCCATTTGCCGCGCATCTGGACAAGCGGAGCTTTCAGCTTCGCAAGATGCTCAAGTTCCTCAAGCGTGATAACCTCATCCCCCAGGGCCAGTTGCCAGTCATACTGCACAATGGTATCCAGTGAGAGAAACCCCACAGTAGCCGTTTTGGGTGACGAGACACTCACCTTTGCTTTAAGCTGAGATCTCTTCTCCGTCCACCACGGTGGCGCCAGCACACCGAATCCGCTTTGTTGAAGGAGCAGACTGGCTTCGTTCAGGAACTGATATGCATCACTTGCGGAAAGGGAGCAGGCATCAGGCCTTGCCTGGCGCAAGCTTCGCTCAACAGGCGGGAACATGCGCGCAGCCATACCAAGCCCGGTAAGAAGGCGCTCCTGGGGCGACTCCAGCTTGCTATTCAGGTATCGCAGCGTTTCACCCCGTTCTCTCCATATCACATTCGCAGGGATAAGAAGGCTTGGGTCATCCGCTGCCTGGAGGAAGTATCTCAAAGCCCAATCATCGTCCCCATCTTCCGGTGGTTCCAGTCTGAAGCAAGTGCGAAACTTCTCAGGATGGTCACGAGAGACTATCCCCGCATCCCGCCAGTCGGTCAATGACGTGCATAGATGCCTCAATCCGCTTTCCAGATCCGGAGCATGAAATGTCCCATCCGGTTCGGTCAGAGCATTCAGCCATCTGATGACAGCTTTGTCCTTCAGGCCTTTTGGGATGCCCGAGATCAGGCTTCGTCCCGCATGACTCCGAACCCATGTGTCAATGCTATCATTAAGGAAGTCCAGAATCAACTGGCCGGGATGTGGTTCAGACAGTTCGGTTGTGTCTTTAGCACAAGTTGCCGACTTGACAGAACGACAGGCATCCGGCATCATGCGAACCAATCTCCTCAGCTCTTCGGCGTCGGTGGGATCGTCCAGGACAGGCTCCCAGAATGCAGTGAATCCATCTTCGGTTTCTTCACGCAGCATGGGGAGGAACCTTTGCTGTGAGATCAGGTGAAAGGCAAACTTGGCGGCAGCGCTCCAGAAGCGGATGTCTGCTCCCAGCCTGCATGGCAGGTCGTAGGCGTGCATTGGCAGTGCGGAGAGAAGTTCCAGAGCGTCAGGCGTTGACAGATAGACAGCATCAACCCTGCAATCTGCCATTCCTGGCTTGCCCCTAAGCTCCATGACAGTTTGCCGGGATGGGATTGGTGTTTTGGCTATCACTGGCAGCGTCAAGATCGCTTCGCCATCTGAAATATCAGGCTCATATTCATCGAGCATGAGCGATTCGGAGAGCGTGGAAAGTATTTCTATTATGTCTTCCGGTGAAGCGGCATACGGATGGCGCAGGATTTTAGGTCGACGACCTCTGGGTTTTGTCAGAACCTCAGGAAATTTTTGCTCTCCCCAGACGAGAAAACATCCTGATCTGCTGGATTCCTGTTTTACCCATGTTCCATGTAGTGTAATATCAGATACTAAACTCACTGTGATTTTTCCTTCGTGTGTAATACAGTATGGCACCCTTACTCTTTAATTGCTTCATCCCGTCGGCAAGAGTTGTCTCCAGAGCTTGCATAGCTTCGTCCATAGTTGCATAGTTTTCGCTGCTTTCCCAGATCATTCCACCTTCGTCCATTATGGACACCATCTATTCAAAACAATATACACATTTCCATCCTCTTAGCAAGGTCCAAATTCTCACCATACAAATGATACCTCGTATCAGTGATTTTGTCAATGGATTGAGCAATCTGGAGTGCATGTAAAAGTTGCAGACCATTGGCAATATGATCAACGTACATTGACTTCACAACCATAAGTTGATAAGATATGCTATAAGACAAATAATATAGCAGTGATAGCAATGACCCAAATCCCAGGAGGTGTCAGCGTATGGGCAATATCCGAACGGGGAATGTGGAAATGAAGCACGAATTTGATGCCATAAGCTTATCTGCAAAGCATATTATCGTAATTGTATTGTTGATGCAGGTTAGGAGTCTTTACAATGATGAAGATTAGTATCCTATTTGTTATACTGTTTATGTTTTGCATTTCATTTGCTGCGCATTCAGTGAAGCATGATGAAAGCTTGTCCGATACAGAGAGAACAGAAAACATGTCAGAGATAAATATGCCTTTGCTAATTCCTCAGAACTTCAATGCTGACACGTCAATGCTATCAAAGACAACTGAGAATGGTACATTCCATGAATCCAGAAGTGCTGCCGGGTTCGCTGCAAGACTGGTGGCCAATGGCGCGCCACAGGATATGGAACTAGCGGAGAAGGTTCTGAATGCTGTGCTTGAGTGTCAAGAACTGCAGGAAGGGGATGCCCATTACGGGAATTTCCGGTGGATGAGAGAAGATGAGGTGGTTGAGGATCTAAACGCCGTTGAGTTTGTGCTGGAAAATCTGATTCCCACGATGATTAAGCATGACTCTCGTCTTCCTGACCTAATGAGGCGGCGAGTGCTTCATGCCATTCGTCTCGGGCTTGAGGAGATTGAGCAACTGGATGTCCTGGTGGCATATACCAATATTACAGCTCTTGACATACTCAACACCTGCCTGGGTGGAGAGTTGCTTCAGGATCAGGCAATAGCTGAACGTGGGTATGGAAAGATGATAGAGTGGATGAGTTTTACTGACGCCAATGGCATCCCATACGAGTATAACAGTCCCACCTACACAGGTGTCACTATTGGCGCTTTGAGGAAGCTCACCGACCTCGTTCAGCACCGGGATACGAAGATTCGGGCCAGAACAATGCTGGCAAGACTGGGTCTGACTGTTGCCCTACACATCCATCGCGGTACAGGCAGATGGGCTGGACCCTATAGCCGGGCTTATCAACCAACAGTCATAGGTGAAACAGGCGCAGAAGTTCATCGACTGGAGCAGTGGATAGCTAATGGAACGCTACCAGGATGGATCGAAGATGTACTGAAGCATCGTCCTGACAAATTCCAGGTGACTGAAACAGCCTATTCTCCCAGGAATCTGGGAATTACAACTTACCATAGCCCATCCTTTGCGCTGGGCACCTCAGTCACAGCGGGGATGGGAGGTCAGTCTAATGTAATGATAGCGCACTACCATCGCGAAGGGAGCGAACGTCCAGGTGTTCTCTACTCCCGCTATCTCATCAATGACAAGTGGATGGGGGATTTCTATCATGCTACAGACCGAACTAAATCCCGCAATCTGGTGGAAGAAGGTCGCTTTTATGGTGTGCAGCAAGGCGCGCGGGTCATTGGACTCTATGCTCCCAGTGGTCTCAGGCTTGTCTCCAGCGCGAAAGCGGCGCTCATCTGGACACAGCGGGAGCTGGTAGACGAAATCTGGGTTGGCGACAGGCGAGTTAGTGAACTTCCAGCAGACGTTGCGCAAGATGAGATAGTGGTCATTGGCAGTGGAGGCACTCTTATGGCTGTTCGTCCCTTAGCTCGAACGGATCTTGGCTATCAAGCGCCTATTCGCCTCGTTGAGATCGCAGGAGACCTCGTCCTGGAAATTTACAACTACCTGGGACCTCAGAAGGCCTTCTGGGAAATGGAATGGCCTGGAGCTTTCTACAAAGGACAGCCGCAATGTGGATTCTACCTGGAAGCGGCCGAACGCTCTGAGTATTCTGACGGAGCGTCATTCGCTGCTGCCGTCAAGCGTGGAGTCCTCAAGGACATAACTGATGATCCGTTCGTCTATAGAGGGGAAAAGGAGCGATTGTGGAGTGTGGAGTATTCGCGGGATGGTGAGACACTTGGCCTGGAAGTCGATCTCATGGAGTGGGAACTGAAGCGGCGTTGGACTCAAGATGGAGCGATTGGCTGGCCAATGCTCTTCTCACCTGTAGCGCGTGAAACGATGAATGGTGAGGTTACAGTGGGTAACGCCATCCTAAATTGTGGCAAGGCGGCGGCGTGGTTGTTTGCCAGCCCTGAGACGAAGCTATGGGCTGCAGCTTACCATGGTCTCGCCGCTGCGCCGGTGACGCTGACAGTGCCAGATGGCAAGGTCGAGATCGAAGAAATGGGAATGGGTACTATCGTGTGGGACGATGGTGTTGTGAACATAGAAGCTATTGATCTGAAGGGCACGCCAATAGTAACAGGTGGTCGGCTAGAGCTTTCAGACTGATACATCTCAGATTGTGGCGGATGGCAAAACGGCTGGATATTAACGGAGGACAGCAATGAAAAAAGTTGGATTGGTTGGTCTTGGAGATATGGGAATAGGAATGGCGAAGAATATCCTGAAAGGCGGATTTGAGCTAACAGGGTATGATCTGAGGGAAGAGCGATTGGAAATGTTATCCCGATTAGGAGGGAAACCGGCTGCAAGTAGCCGGGAGGTTGCCGAAACTTCGGAAGCTGTTTTTGTGATGGTGCTCAATGGAGATCAGGTGAAGGATGTTATTTTCGGTGAGCAGGGATTACTGAAGGGCCTGAAACCAAATTCCACAATAATAGTTTCGGCGACCATAA
>Ga0114922_10002756_pt1 | contig 16406 bp, 17 predicted proteins | sample AartaG_FD_100975 | JGI IMG/M metagenome (GOLD analysis project Ga0114922, IMG submission 100975) | Deep subsurface microbial communities from Aarhus Bay to uncover new lineages of life (NeLLi) - Aarhus_00045 metaG | ecosystem: Environmental > Aquatic > Marine > Oceanic > Sediment | place...
ATCGCTGCTTAGATAGACAGCCGTCCCGCCGTTACTGATTGTCACCGCATCACAGGGAAGCAGTATCTGTCCGTCCTGCGTCCTGAATATCGATTCGACCGGCATCTGGCGTATATTGTGTTCCGGCATTATTACTTTTGCCTTGCTCCACGTCCTGCCGTGATCGGTTGACTTTCGCAAAATGACCGCCAAAGAACCGAATGCCGCAGCAGTCGAGTAACCATTGAAATGAAAAAGCGTCCCGTCGTCGTCTCGGAACATCGAACAGGCGTGCTCGTTGCGGTCGGGCTGGTTCCAGAAAATGTCGGCCTGCTCCCATTGCTCGCTGCCGTACCGAAGTCGGCTTGCAGCCGTAGCAAGCTCGCGACCGTCCTCATTCACGCACGTATACCAGGTCGCCAGCATATCCCCGTTGGCACAGGCGACTATCTTGGGGACATGATTATGACTCGAAAAAATTGGCCCGGCTGAACCTTCCGGCACGTTCACGAAACGCACCGGCCCCTTGAAATAAGGCTTCTCCGGGTCGGGTCCCTGCTTTAAATCGGCTGGTATCCGCTGGCTCACATTGCGCTGATGAAGAGCCGGTTCCGCAACATCAAGAGCCTGTGTATCAGGCATCTCTCCCAGCACTACCCTGAAACCTATCAACCAGCTTCGGTCTTCCGGTATCACGCCGAGCCTGTTGGCCGAACGAAGATAATACAACTGCGTCGAATGACTGCCCCCTCGTGTCACCTTGAAGTCACCATCCGCCCGACCTACTGGATCGACCTGTGGTTGCGACTCATACGCACCGTACCAATCCTCGCACCACTCCTCCACATTGCCGTGCATGTCATAAAGCCCCCATGCGTTCGGCTGCGTCTTTCCGACATACAGAGGCACCACTTCCTCGCGACCGCGTCCGCGCCTGGTACAGGGATACCAGCTTGTCCCCACATTTTTATGAAATTCACTCGGCAGCGAATCCCCCGTATGAAAAACCGTCCTCGTACCCGCTCGGCAGGCATATTCCCATTCCGCCTCCGTCGGAAGCCGGTAAGGCAAACCTTCCTTTTTACTGAGCCGATCGCAAAAAGCCTTTGCGTCATGCCAACTCACGAAAACCACGGCCTCGTCGTTCTCGATTGAAAAACCCAGCTTGCCCCGAAGAAAACGGTGACTCGGATCGAAGCGCTCGAACTGATCGTTGGTGACTTCGTGCACGCCCATATAGAAAGGGTTGCTGATGGTCACTTTATGCGCGGGCCGTTCATCAGCATCGCCGTCTCTCATGAAACCATCATTAGCCAATCCTGCAGGCAGTGCATCGTGCAAACCACCCATCCTGAATTCACCGGCATCGATACGCACGAACTTCATACCCAGCGAGTTCGTAAATCCCCGCTCAGACGGCATGGCCGCCAGGATGTCACCAACACCAACCACAAATATGATTCCAACGATAATCATTGCCAACTTTCGAAAAACCAGCCGTACTTCTGACATCTTAGCTCACCTTAATCAGACATTTCCAAAACATACGTTCACAAAACCATAACTCAGCAATTTCGACATCAACAATACTACCCCCAGAATATACATTCTCAAGTCATAACCTCCGACCTCATAATAATACACTTTGTTATGTGTTTCCGCCGCCGGCGTCCGGACGGTGTAATGCAGCCCACCGGGCACAAAATCCAAGCCGAGCGCGGGGTTTTCCCTCAAACAATGTTTTCTCACGGCGTAGGTAAACACGAGACGAAGTATACGCAGGTCTTTGTTATATGTTGCCGGTAAAATGCCGGTCTTGCGACGATTGGCAAGATATTCCTCATAAGATTTAACGAGGCCGATGAGACTCGAACTCACAACCTTCGGATCGACAGTCCGATGCTCTAGCCAATTGAGCTACGGCCCCGAGTGTTTCTAAGTTGTTGTATAGTAACAGGTTCATAATCGCGCGTCAAGCTTCTTTGTGGGAGAAATGCCAAAAATTGGCCAAATGGTGTCACTTTGGAAAAACTTCTGTGGATATCGGATTGTCAATTCGATAGCAGCCTGAAAGGAGCATCGGACAAGTAAAACGTTCACCTTTTTCTGTAAATTTTTTAAGTTGTTTATATTAGGAACCTTATGGATTTGCAATTCTTGCGTTCTTACGAGCTATTTAGGCTTTGGTTGTAGAATGGTTGTACGGGATCCAAGTTGTTACATATATAATTTTGAATAAAGATGCTCACTTCATCTTCCTTGTCAAAAAGCTGTTAAGTGAGATAATATGTGCAGTGTTTGTTGATAAATAAGACGGAATTTTTGGGAGGGACACTTACATTTTTTTCGGAATCACCCAAAAAAAACGTAACAAATCCCCGATTATTGAATTATATATATAGAAGGAATGAGTTGCGACAATAATATTATTGATTATCTTAGGCTTGTCAAACAGGCCCAGCTTGGAGACGAGAAGAGTATGGCCCGTCTTACCGAACTGGTGGAGCCCAATCTTTCTGCTTATATTTATCGGCTTACGATGGACTACAATTTGGTTCCAGACCTTTTGCAGGAGACCCGGTTGGAGATGGTTAAATCTCTGAAAAGGTTGAAATTTGAGTCTGCCAGCCGCTTCTGGGCTTGGCTGTATCGTACCGCATTAGGCAAGGTTCAACTCGAATTCAGGGATAGAAAGCGTAGAAAGGAGATGCAAATGTCGACACTTGATAAAGAAGACCTATCGAGGTTTACCTCACCACATTACGACAACAGACTGAACCATATGATTCGTAATGAATTGTCAGATTCAGTATTCGAAGCAATGAGCAAACTGAAGTTTAGGCACAGAACTATTCTGACCTTGCGGTGTTTCCAACAGATGCCATACTCCGAAATTGCCTCCACCATGGGCTGTAGTGAGCTACAAGCGAGGGCATTGTTCTTTCGGGCTAAACATTCCCTTAAACGACAGTTATCTAAATACGGCTTTGACAAGAAATGGTTGCTGATGGCGCTCGCGTCGTTCGCCAGGAGAACCATGCCGGCCGAGGCCTCATCTGCAACCGTCACCGTAACCGCTGCTTCCATCAAGGTCGGCCCTGTTGCCACACTTATTGGCGCTGCCGGCACCAAGCTGGGCATCGCCACCGCTACTGTAATCACCACAACAGCCCTAACCATGGGTGGAATTACTGCGATTACAAATAGTAAACCGATTCACGAAACCACCACAGTTGTGGATAGTAATCCGGTCACAAGGAATACGTTCACAGCCCAGGCTCAGGAACTGGTCTCAACAATGCAAATGGCTGCCGATACCGCAGCTAATAGCGATAAAAGATATGAAGTTATTATTAATCTGAGAGAGCAGAGCTACACGCTTCGTGATATTACTTCTGCTGACTTAGCGCACGTACGGGAAGAAGAGATTATTCTCGAGAAGGAGTTTGGTGATAATTGCCGGATAGTCTACGTTTTGTTTGACGATCTTGCTTGGACAGATAAAGGACGAGCGAAGTTCAGGGCAGCAGACATAGGTTGGCAATTTGGTGGAAAAGTGATCCTGCTTGATGTTGAACAAGATGGGCAAGAATATTCTGTTCTGGTCGAACGGAATGGAACTGTTAGCTTAAAAAAGGGTGATGTCGAGCTTTTAGATAAAGCCAAAAACGCTAAGCCCGCTTTCTTTTGGCGAGAGGAGCTGTAACTACGAAAAAAGTTGCTTAGATAAAGTGATGAGGTATATGGGTATGTCGGAGGCGGCTTTTGAAAAGGGCAAAATAAAAGGAAATCTTAAATGGGAAAAGTACAATGTCCATATTGCAAAAATATATCTTACGTTCCGTCTAAACTCGAAGGCCAGGAAAGTCCTTGTGTGGCGTGTGGCCGGTTGTTTGTTAAAATCGCTTTTGCAGAGACAACTCAACAACAAGAATCTCAAGATATTAAAGCTTACCATGAAAGTACTGCATATCCAAAACCAAGAGAAACAGTACCTGCTCTCATTATTGACAAGGGAGAGGCTAATGGTAATGTGGAAAGCATAAGCAAACAGCAACTCAGCAGGTCCACGCAACGAGCGGAACAGAGCTCGGCACCAAAAAGCTATCGTGTCAACGTTTCTGATTATTCCGGCTTTTGGCGGCGAGTTGCTGCACTTCTAATAGATGGAATAGTTTTGTTGCCTATGGGCTTTCTTCTTACGGCGCTGGAGAAAGCGTTGATGGTTGAGGGATTTCTTGCAAGCATGGCGACTGGAACATTTGCCCCCTTAGTACTAGCATATTTCTTGAATCTGGTAATCATTCTTTTAATACTGGTAATCTATTGGCTTTACTTTGCAAAGATGCAAAGTTCCAACAAGCAGGCCACGCTCGGCAAAATGGTTATGGGGATCATTGTCATTAATACAAATGGAAACAGAATGTCCTTTGCCCGAGCAAGCGGCAGGCACTTTGCAACAATTCTATCGGCGCTAATACTGAACATTGGCTTTGTTATGGCGGCATTCACAGAACGCAGGCAGGCTTTACACGACAAGATAGCGGGAACTCTTGTTGTAAAAAGTGATATGAACAGCTCTTTCAAATATAAACGAACCTTTGTGAAATTAGTACTTATTTATTTGGGCATCTTTTTGTTTTCAATTGCCTGTTCCTATTTGACTTATCATGCTAAGTACAGCAAGCTTGACAAACTCAAAGTACCTGTCGAACAATTGACAGAAAAAGTTACTTCAATCTTTGTAATGCCTGAGGCTCTCGGAGATTTTGAGGTATTAGATGTAACGAGCTATGTTCGAACAATGAACCCAAATGCAAGAATAATATATTGTGTAAACTGGACCATAGATAAAGAACATTCCAAAAAATGGGATGGTATGAACCAAAATGAAAAAGACGAGTTTATTAAACTTAAAAATTCTGTTGTTGAAGCTCTCAAGTCAGGCGTTCACAGCTTAAATGGAACGTTTGAAATCCACGACAATGAGTTTACGAACGGTGAATATGGCAAATGGAAGCTAACTGATTCAAAATACTCTTTCCCAATTTGGTGGGTTAACTATACATTTAACCCAAAAAGTTTCGACACCGGTACCCCCGGAATTTCAATATTTATTAAACATTCCCAGGTAGATAAGGATGAAAACGGTGTTACGGCTGAATAAGAAACAGCAGTAAATACAGAACGTTTAGAAGTTCCACTCATGCCACCGGGATTTGAATCGCTGGTGGAACTAGGTGAATTCGATATTTGGGATGTCACAGACACGGCACAAAATGTTCTTCCAACAACTCAACTGTCCGCCAATTGGAGTGCCGATAAAGAATACAACAAATCCTGGCAGCAATTTACCAAAGAAGAAAAATCTGAATTTGATGCCTTGGTGGAAAAGATTGCCGCCAAGCTCACACGTGGGGTGGAAATCAATGATGGAGTGTTTGCAATTGAACGACCGACGGAAGGGATGTATGCTGGTAGTGTCATCGGTCGCTGGGAGATACGGCACGATGACAAGTATGCTCATGGAATCCTCGAAGCCCCACATCGCTGGCGTGTGCGCTTCAACGCTCATAAAGCCGCATTGGAAACCCCCAGCATTAATGTATTTATCAGCCAGTTCATCATTGCCGGCGAGGAGTAACCTGTACTGATGTTGACAGGCATCAAGGGAGAAACTGGCATCCCCTTAAAAGCGACAGAAGAAGACCCTGTTTGGTGCTTGGTGGATAGAAACCTGTAGAGCCTGGCGCTTTGGTATTAAATAAATTATATAAACGTGTATTAGACTTTGAACTGAATAATAGTTCCAATACACACAAGCAATTGTTGCTACTTCAACGGCCAATCATAAGGGCAGTAACAGAGCCAATCTTCAACAAACTTTTCCAAATCAAGTAGGTCTACAGTTTCATCTTCGTATAGGTCGGCAGGTAAACTAGTCCCTGATTCAAGCCAGTATTTGGCGGCAAAGCCAGGGTGATTCACAAGCCATTTAACAACCCTTATTTCGCATCAGGAAGTGAGGAAGAGATTATGGCGGTATAAAGCCTCGGGAAACAGCCTTGAGCGGCGAAAAAAGGCAGTTTTTTCACTCTATTAAATCTTTCCTTAAAAAAACAAGTTTTTCTTGAACAAATTCCTAAGTAGGACTATAATAGTCTTATACACAACAGAGTAGATTTTAAGAGGTATCAAAAAATGGACGTATTACGCAGAAATACAGATTATGCGTTGCGTATGATGGCGAATCTCGCGAGTCATTTTAACGAGGAGTTAATGTCGGCCAGGCAACTGGCAAGTGATGGGCATTTTTCATATCAACTTGGGTGTAAGCTACTACAGAAGCTTCACAGGGCTGAATTAGTTAAAAGCGGTATGGGACCCAAAGGCGGATTTACCTTAAGCAGAGAACCATCAAAGATAACCCTCATGGAAATTATAAAGGTTCTCCAGGGGGGAATTCGGCTAAACAGATGTTTGCTTGGCGGAGAGGGATGCGAATTTGAATCAGATTGTGAGATAAATACCAAGCTTTCTTGCCTTCAACTGTATATAGACGGTTACCTGGATGGAATTACGCTGGCGGAAATACTGAGGTCCCAAAGCAAAAGAAAAACAAGAAAACGCTAAGGAGGTTTTAAGATATGGATAGTTGTAAGGGAAACAAAAGGGTATTAGACACTTGTACGGGAAGAAGTCAGGAATTAGCTTCTCTGGTAGAGTATGCAACCGATTCGATAGTTAGTAAAACGATACTGGATAAGTCGGTTGGTACGATTACTCTATTTGCGTTTGATGAGGGTCAGAAGCTAAGCGAACACACTGCTCCTTATGATGCAGTTGTGCAGGTTATTGATGGGTCGGCTCAGTTAAGAATAGGCGGCGAAGACATAAGAGTTTTAGCTGGTGAAATTATTATAATAACGGCCAATGTGCCGCATGCTGTTTCCGCGGAGGAAAAGTTCAAAATGCTGCTGACGATGATTCGAGCATAAACTAAAAGCAATTTGCTGGAATGTGGACAGGTGTATTATGGTCAGATGTCCTGGACAAGACCAGAGATTTTGGAAGCCGGAAGATATTTTTGAAGTACGGTGCCCGGGCTGCAACAACAAGATGGAGTTTTTCAAGGATGAGCCGAAGCTTAAGTGCCGAAAATGCGGGCGCATTGTACTTAATCCAAAGATAAACCTTGGCTGTGCCAAGTGGTGTAAATATGCTGAGCAATGCCTGGGCATTATGAAAAAAGCCGATGACAAGACAGTTCAATCAGAAAGCTCAGGTCAATAAAGGATTTCAAAATGGTTATGCGGAACATAGTAAAAATTGACGAGGAAAAATGTGACGGCTGTGGCGAATGTGTCAATGCCTGTGTGGAAGGCGCCATAGAGATAATTGACGGCAAGGCAAAATTAGTCAGTGAAGTGTATTGTGACGGTCTGGGGGCATGTATCGGCCACTGCCCACAGGATGCGATAACAGTAGAGCAGCGAGAGGCATCTGAGTTCGATGAAGAAGCAACAAAAACTCATCTCGCTAAAAAGAAAAGTTCGCAGGAACAGGCCGATTTTGTGTGCCCGGGGATGATGGCTCAGAATCTGCGTGAAAAGCCAAAACCAACTGAGTCTGAGAGCGTGTCAGTTCCATCCCAGCTAAGTCACTGGCCGGTCCAGTTAAAGCTGGTTTCTCCGCAGGCTCCCTACTTTGCCAATGCTGATTTGCTTTTGGTAGCCGATTGCGTACCGTTTGCGATGGGCGATTTTCACAATAAGTTCTTGAAAAATCATAGCATCGTGGTAGGCTGTCCGAAGCTGGATGACCCGGAGTTTTATATTGAAAAGCTGGCACAAATCCTGAAAATAAATAAGCCCAACAGCCTGACGGTGATTCATATGGAAGTGCCATGCTGTTCGGGCTTGACATACATTGCCGAAGAAGCTGTCATTCATAGTGGGATAAAATTATCATTCGAAGACATCACCATTGATTTGCGCGGTAATGTGATTAAAAGTGAAACAATCAATAAATGAATTTTGCGATTAATCATTTTAAGAAAGGCAGGTTATCTATGAAACTTAAAGGAAGTCAAACAGAAAAGAATCTATTGACAGCGTTCGCAGGTGAATCACAGGCGAGGAACCGTTACACTTATTTTGCCAGCCAGGCCAGAAAAGAAGGATACCAGCAGATATCCGCCATCTTCGAAGAAACGGCAAACCAGGAAAAGGAACACGCCAAGCGCGAATTCAAATTCCTAAAAGGCGGCGAAGTGGAAATCGCCGCGGCATTTCCAGCCGGCGTCATCGGCAGCACGCTTGAGAACTTAAAGGCGGCGGCAGCGGGCGAACACTACGAATGGACCGAAATGTATCCCGGCTTCGCAGAAACCGCAGACAAAGAAGGTTTCCCTGAAATCGCCGAAGTCTTCAGAAACATCGCCGTTGCTGAAAAACGTCACGAAGATAGATACGTAGCTCTGGCCAAAAATATATCCGACGGCACCGTCTTCAAACGCGAAAAACCCGTAAGGTGGGTCTGCAGAAACTGCGGCTATGTACACGAAGGCCCGGAAGCGCCCGACACCTGCCCTGCCTGTGCACATCCGCAAAGTTATTACGAGTTGGAAGCGACCAACTATTAAACTGTGGGATAAGTTACTCAAAGCCGAAATTATTGCGAAAGGAGGTTTCAAGTGAGAACCGCCACTGCAAAAAAACTGGCCTTATCTGCCATCCTGCTATCGGCTCTGGTTTTTGCCCCCATCGCGCATTCCCACTGCCAGATACCCTGCGGCATATACAACGACCAGCTCCGCTTCGATATGATGGCCGAGCACATTACCACTATCGAAAAAGCAATGAAGATGATAACGTCGTTGTCGCAGACGGAAAAACCAAACTACAACCAGTTAGTTCGCTGGGTCCAAAACAAAGAAGAACACGCCGACGAAATCAGTCGTATAGTCACCTACTACTTTATGGCCCAGCGAATCAAACCAACAGCCAAAACAGACGACAAGGCCTATAACCAATACCTTAGCAAACTCGTATTGCTCCACGAAATACTTGTTTACTCTATGAAGTCAAAGCAGACAACAGACTTGGCCAACGTCGAAAAGCTAAAGTCTCTGCTGGCGGAATTTCGCGCTGTATACTTCGGTGAGCATAGCCATAGCGGCCACAAACATTAACACAGCTTGAGACAATACTGTAAGGAGAGCACTATGAAAGAGCGGACCGGAATAGTAAGTATGAAAGGAAAGCCCTTAACATTATTAGGTGATGAGCTTAAAGTTGGCGAGCCCGTACCTGATTGCGAAGTGGTGGGAAAAGACTTGCAGCCTGTACCCCTTTCCTCGTTTCTGGGCAAGGTGTGCATCATTTCATCTCTGCCTTCACTTGATACTTCAGTGTGCGATATCATGACACGAAGATTCAGCAAAGAAGCCGTAGCTTTAGGTGAGGATGTGGTGGTACTCGCTATCAGCATGGACCTTCCCTTCGCGCAGGACCGGTGGTGCATAGCTACTGATGTCAAGAATGTTTTTACGTTTTCTGACCATCGCAGTGCAGCGTTCGGCCAGGCCTTTGGCGTGCTTATAAAAGACTTGCGTTTGCTTGCCCGAGCTGTATTCATAGTCGACAGAGAAGGGATTATCCGTTACATAGAGATAGTCAACGAGTTAACACATGAACCAGACTACGAAGAGGTCTTGAAGGCAGCAAAAGAATTGATATAACGGCACTGGCTTTACGCTAACCACCTATGAAATAAGGAGTTACAGAAGTGACCCAGCTAAAACCAAACGTTTATGCCGTCGGTGCAATTGACTGGGACAGGAGGCTGTTTGACGAGCTGATTCCCCTGCCGGACGGAACAAGCTACAACGCTTATCTGATAAAGGGCAGCGAAAAAACCGCCCTTCTGGACACCGTTGACCCGACCAAAACGACCGTCCTGATAGATAATCTCATCAAACTTGGCCTTGACAAAATTGACTACGTCATCGCTCACCACGGCGAACAAGACCATTCTGGCGCCATACCTGACATACTCATGCTCTACTCTGACGCAAAAGTCGTGACAAACCCGAAGTGCAAGGCCATGCTCATTGACCTGTTGAACATAGATGAGAGCAAATTCATCACTGTTGATGACGGCGAAACACTTTCCCTCGGCGACAAGACGCTGCAGTTCATTTATATCCCCTGGGTGCACTGGCCTGAGACAATAGGCACATACCTGCAGGAGGACAAAATATTTTTCCCCTGCGATTTCTTCGGCTCTCACTTTGCAGCAAGCAGCCTGTTTGTAGACGACGAGGCCACTGTCTACGAAGCGGCAAAGAGATATTACGCCGAGATAATGATGCCCTTCAGAGCCCCAATACAAAAGAACCTCCAAAAAATAAAAAATCTGCAAATAGATATCATCGCACCAAGTCACGGCCCCATCTATGACAAGCCCGAGTTTATTATCAATGCCTATAAAGACTGGGTCAGTGACAAAGTCAAAAACGAAGTGGTCCTGCCATACATCTCAATGCATGACAGCACGAGAAAAATGGTAGAATATTTTGTGGACGCATTGATTGAAAGAGGCATTACCGTCAGACAATTCAATCTTACCATGACTGACATCGGCAAACTGGCTATCTCGCTTGTCGATGCTGCTACAATCGTAATTGGCTCTCCAACGGTCTTGACAGGTGCGCACCCGGTGGCTGCCTACGCCTGCATTCTCGCAAACGCGCTCAGGCCGAAAACAAAATTCGCCTCAATCATCGGCTCCTATGGATGGGGCGGCAGAATGGTAGAGCAGCTCTCATCCCTGCTCTCAAACCTAAAAGTAGAAATCCTTGAACCCGTAATTGCAAAGGGTTATCCTAAAGACGATGATTTTATAGCCCTGGACAAGCTCGCCGACCAAATTCTGGCCAAACACAAGGAGCTTAAAATCATCGATTAGAACCAGATTTTTTCGTCAGATTGAAAATAAAAAGTCAGAGCTACCTGATTCCGAAAGGGGAAAAGTTATGGCCGAGAAACTTCAAATCTATAAGTGTACGGTATGTGGTAATATTGTCGAAGTACTTCACGCCGGCGTCGGTGAGTTGGTTTGCTGTGGCCAGCCAATGGAAAAACTCGCCGCAAAGACCGCCGACGAGGGCAAGGAAAAACACGTCCCAGTGATCGAAAAAACCGATGCCGGAATAAAGGTCAAGGTCGGCAGCGTCCCTCATCCTATGGAAGAGAAACATTATATCGAGTGGATTGAAATCCTTGCCGACCACAAAACCTATCGCCAGTTCCTAAATCCAGGCGATGTACCTGAAGCACTATTCCCCATCCAGGCAGACCAAGTCACCGCACAAGAGCACTGCACAATTCACGGCTTGTGGAAAGGAGGGTAATAATGATAAGCAATAAAATGCAAGACGCTCTCAATGGTCAGATTAACGCAGAGTTGTACTCGGCTTACCTGTACCTGTCGATGGAGGCCTATTTCAAATCTGAAAATCTGCCCGGCTTTGCAAACTGGATGAGGGTCCAAACGCAGGAAGAGCTCACCCACGCAATGAAAATCTACGATTTCGTAAGCGAACGCGGCGGCAGAGTCATCTTGAAATCGATTGAAGAACCACCGGCTGAATGGCAATCGCCCCTGGCAGCTTTCGAGGCCGCCTACAAACATGAGCAGAAAGTGACAGGACTGATAAATGACCTGGTGAATCTCGCCATCGAAGAAAAAGACCATGCAACCAACAGCTTCCTGCAGTGGTTTGTCAACGAGCAGGTTGAAGAAGAGTCATCCGCTGACGAAGTAGTAAAAAAGCTCAAAATGGTGGAGAAAGCACCGGGTGGAATGTTTATGATTGACCAGGAACTGGGACAGCGCGTATTTACGCCGCCCACAACGCAAGGAGAACAATAATGCCCGCTACATTTAACGCAGACGAAATCCTCGAAATGGCTGAGCAAATCGAAAGAAATGGCGCCAAGTTTTACCGCGATGCAGCAAAAAGAGCTTCCGACCAGAAGGTTAAACAAAGGCTGCTCGATATGGCTACTATGGAGGATGGGCACCTCAAAACCTACCAGGAAATCAGAAAAGGACTCAACGCGTGGGAGAAGGAAGAAATAGTCTTCGACCCTGATAACCAGTCCGTAAAGTACCTCCAGGCAATGGCCGAGGCCCGGGGCTACGAAGGCAAAATAACCCCATCCAAAGAACTGACCGGCAGCGAAACAGTAAAGGAAATTCTCGAGATAGCTCTGAATTCTGAAAAGGAGTCAGCCCTTTTCTATCTCGGCCTGAAAGACCTGGTACCTGAACGAGCAGGTAGAGAAAAAATCGAGAATATTATCCTGGAAGAACTGAGCCATATCACCACCTTGCTCCAACAGTTGAAAGCTCTGAATTAGCTGACACTACGCCGGCCTGTACGAATTGCCAATGCCCAAGGTACCTCAGGAGATACAAATGCTGGACTTGGAATCGCTCTTCAAGCTAAGCTACGGTATGTGTATTCTCAGCTCGAAAAAAAATGGCAGATTCAACGCCTGCATCGTCAATACCGTATTTCAACTGACACCTGAGCCGCCAATGGTAGCGGTCAGTGTCAACAGAGAGTGCTTAACCCACGAGTATATTACCGATAGCAAAGTCTTCACTGTCTCTATTCTCTCCCAACAAGCGCCGAAGTCTTTTATCGGCAGGTTCGGATTCAGGTCCGGCAGAGACATAGACAAATTCAAACAGATAAATTACAAGATTGGCCGGACCGGCGCACCCATAATCTTGGACAACACCATAGCTTTCCTCGAAGCGGAAGTCACCGAGACTATTGACATTGCAAGTCACACATTATTTATCGCCAAAATTGTAGCCTGCGAAACACTTGACGAAAACGCAGAACCAATGACGTACGCCTACTACCGTGACATAAAGCATGGCAGAACGCCTAAAACCGCCGCAACATACATCAACGTACAACATAAACAACAAACAAGCGAAGGAGCAATAAAAATGAAGAAATACAAATGTCTTATATGCGGATATATCTACGACCCGGCTGTGGGCGACCCTGATAATGGCGTACAAGCCGGCACTGCTTTCGAAGACCTGCCGGACGACTGGGTCTGCCCCGAGTGCGGTGCGGCCAAAGACCAGTTTGAGCCGGTTGATGATTAGCCCAGTGACTAACTATGCCCAGCGTATGCACATCCGCAGGCACATTTTGAACTGGATGCTTTATTCAGACGGTCGGTTTCCTCTATCTCGTGCAGGTAATACAAGTCGATATAATTTGTGTTCATTCGCTTCAGAGAAGTCTGGAGCCGATGTTCCACATCCGCTATTGTTTCTGTATTCGATGCCTTGGAAGCAATCCCGGCTTGCCTCGTCGACACCAGCGGGTATCCGGGCCTTTGCTCTTTTGGGAGGACATTCGGACCAACTATATTAGGCTTGTTTGCGCTGCCCGCTGCTTGCGCTGAAGCAAAAACAGAGCCCAACCCCGCAGCCCCCACTGTCTTTTCAAAAAGTTCCTTCTGTCGATTCTGTTTCGCTCTTCTTTCATCACGCTGAACTCCAAAGAATATTAACCTGGGACCTCCCAATATACAAAAGCTGGCAACACTGCCGCGGCTCTTTAGACATTTCACCTTCTTTTTGTCTTGACGTCATCGATTAAAATGATGCTCGCAGCAATCTTTTCGTCCGCGCCCGGCATGTCTTCAGTGTACAGGCCGGACGGTCTGGGCTCACTGTCGACAATCAGCGAGCGGACGTCCCCGCGATAAGGACCCGTTCTAAAGACCAGCCGTTCCAGCGAATCTACCTTGTCAGCAAACCGGATATCCTTGTAGACCAAATCGCCGTTTACCGCCAGAGCATAACTCTGTGAACTGCAGTCTAACTTCAGCGCGATGTCGTACCATTTGCCCGTTGTTACCGGTACGGGGTTTATTGCCATCAGTTTCCTGTCCATATACAGCCATCGCTTGTCAAAACGCAGCCGCATCGGTCTTTTACCCTGCCGGTCAGCGACCTCGAACTCCAGTACCCTGCCCTGCGGAAGCTCTGATAGCATGATGCGGAACCAGACGGTCACGATGCGACTTTGCGGGAAAGCACGTCCCGCAATCGCGTGGTCGTATGGCTCTTCATCACGCAGCTCCAAGCATTTGTTGCCGGACTTCCGTGGGTCAGTCACTATCGATATTGGCGCCCATTTGGGGACATAAAGATTCCACCGCTCAAGGTCCGCTTCGGTTTTGGCCTTTTCGAAATCCTGATTTACGTGCTTGTCAACAGTGCCCTTGATGGGCACGGTTAAGCGGCTGACCCAAATGTCTTCCTTGTTGACACTGTAGGTATTCCACAAATACTTTCCACGAGGATTGCCGTTGCCTTCAACGATGCCGCGCACGTACTGGGGGCCCCGACTGCGATGAATTCCCTGATACCGCTGGGGAGGGACTTCTCCGTGCAGACAAAGCATATTGTCAAACTCGTGCCCGTCATCGCCGGTCATTACCACCATGGGATAGCGGTTTCCCCGCGTCGCGGAGTGATTGTAAACAAGGGCGTATCTGCCGTCTTCAGTTCGCTGGCCCCAGACTTTTGCGCCGCACGTCTTGAGAGAGGTATTTTTTGAGATGCCGGTCCAGGATTTCCCATCATCCGGACTCAATGCGGACCACTGGTTCTTCCAGAGCGCGACGACGGCACCGTCCGGGCGATGGTAAAAACACAGCCCCTTGCCGGCGCCTTTGAATGTAGTAATGTTTGCATGGAACGGAAAAGCATCCTTGACATTACCGGGGTCAATGACATAAAAGCCGTCTTTTGCCCGGTCCTCTTCCCACCACTGCAGGGTTATGAGTTTATCAGCCAAAAGCGCCTCGCAGGCCTTCAGGAAACCTTTGTCCTTACTTGTTTTATAGAAAGGATAGTTGGTATTGCTCTCGTTGAAGCCGGCGTGTCGGTTGTAACGAATAAAATAAATTGGGCCGAAGGTTCCTTCCTTGTATATTTCCCGCACGACTCGTCCCAGCCCGTTGCCGGCATTTGGCGACGTACGCGGATGGGCGCAATAGCTGTAAAAACCCAACGCCAGCAATCGACCGTTCGGGGCCACGTAAAAGCCCATGCGCTGATGCATAACTGACCAGGTCCCTTCGGGAAGGTGGACTTTTTCTCTTTTGATTTCCGGCAGAGCATACTTCGGAAATATCACCCTGGGGTTTGACCATTTCCGCCCATCCTTGGAAGTCTCCAGCAAAGTGCGTCCCGGCGGGTCATGCTCCTCAATCAAATTGCTCAGGTGGTGAAGATAGAACTTGCCGCCCCAGTAGGCGAGAAAGGGCTGATGGTTGTAAGTCCATCCGACATCTCCGCCTTCCGAGGGGTGGGCGCGATTGGCACGAAAAGCCTGGTACAGGTGTGCCCCCACCACATGGCGCAGGGCGCCGTCGTAGAAGCTCTTGTCGGTTTGAACGCTGCCGACATATTTTACCGGCTCAGCCGTGCACTTCTCTATCGGGGGAGGCATCTTCCGGGCAAAAGAGCTAACTGTAAAACTTGTCGAAAACAGGATTATCATGACCATAAAACCTGATTTACGAAATGAGTTCTTTTGGAAGGTGCCGGACTTCATCCTCTATCTCCATTCTTATAAAAATTGAAACTTGTTTAAGCGGGCGATTATTAAAACCACCCTTCCCGACCGGCGCATTGTAATCCCGCCCGCCAAACGCGTCAAGTCTGAGTCATCAAAGGGTACTCTGACTTATTTAACCTGCTCAATCACAAAGTTTATGGTCTCCGTAGAGCTGCATCGAGCCCACACGACAAGCGAGTGTTTCGAATCCCATTGGGTTTGGTCCCAATTGGTCTCGATACCCTGCTTGAAATCCTTGCCTTCGGGGACCTCTTTGCCATTGATGTAAAGCCTGGCCTTGATACCGCCTTCGGGCCAGCCGTTGATTACGAAACACGGATTGAGAATAGGAGAATCCTCCGACGCATATACCTGGATATCAACCTTCTCGGCGTCCTTGTTGGGATTTCTGTCGTCATCTTTGTTTACAAGGTGCTCAAAGCCGACCGTACGGACCCTTCGCTGGAGATGATAAGCCTTTTGAGACTTCTCGAAGTATCCGCCGCTGTAACCATAGCCCGTTACCTTTATCGCCGGAGCGTTTTCCCAGTACTTCGTAAGCGGGACCAGTGACTTAACATCATTGTTCCGGGTCATACCGTGAAGAAGAACCTTACGCAGCCAGACGACCGGACCGTCGTAATTGTCCTCATAGTTGTCCCAGTCAAGGTGCATCAGTGAAGAATGCGCAGGCAGGAACTCGCAGAAATCACGATAGTTCTGATTCTCCGGCTTTCTTTCATAATTTTGCCTTCTG
>Ga0114922_10002757_pt1 | contig 16378 bp, 10 predicted proteins | sample AartaG_FD_100975 | JGI IMG/M metagenome (GOLD analysis project Ga0114922, IMG submission 100975) | Deep subsurface microbial communities from Aarhus Bay to uncover new lineages of life (NeLLi) - Aarhus_00045 metaG | ecosystem: Environmental > Aquatic > Marine > Oceanic > Sediment | place...
CTGGTTTCATAAAAAGCTTTATCGCCGTATCTGCACACAAGTTTGGGGACATCGGAAAATCGAGCATAATTCACTATTCCAGGGACCTCTTCCTTAACAGCCGGAGCTAAGGGAGCAGGCGTTCCGTCAAATCCCTCGATCATGTATTTGGTTCCGTAACTCATGATCCTGTAGATATCTTCGCCGTTTTTATGAAACCGGTCATAACTCAATTCGTCTTTTACCCAGAGGAGAATGAGCAATGTGCAGGCCATCCCGATGGCAAGGCCGGCAAGGTTGATGAAGGAATACCCTCTGTGCCTGGTGGTGTTTCTGAATGTCGTTTTGAGATAATTTTTAAACATGATAATACTCCAAATAATCGCATTTTTTATGAAGTAGGGGAGAGCCCCACCTATTTGTTTCCAGTAGAGCAGGCGGGCTTTGAACAACCCATATTCCTGTTCCATCCAATAGAATTGCTCCTCCAGGTCCCCCATGGCCCCGTATCGGATATCCTTTTGGATGATAAACTCCAGTATCCTGGTAGCTATCCGTGGAGGCTTCATCTTGTTACTGTTCATTTTTCTTTAAATTCAAGCTCCTCTATGCCATTCCATATCACGGAATTGACCCGCTGGATCTCACGCAGGGCTTTGATTCCCTCCCGGGACAACCTGTAATAGACCTTGCTGCGGCCTCCCCGTTCCGGAGTCGGTTCTCCTTTGATAGTCAAAACATAGCCGTTTTTGTGCAGTCGTCCCAGGGGGCCATAAATGGCTCCCAGCAGCCATTTTTTGCCCGTGGCCTTGATGACTTCTTCCCGGATGGCCATACCATAGGCCTCGTCATCCAACCGCCATATGGACAACAAGATGATTTCTTCGATGCGTGATAATAACTTCATCTTTGACACCTCATACATATATTTATACGTTTTTTGATAAAATTAGGTTTACATTTTTTTATTCAAATAAATCCCGATTTAATATTTCCTAAAAAAAAAGGAAAATAATGCTTGACATTTGGATTTATTTTCCCTTATTTTAAAGGAATATAATATTGAGAGGTTGACATGAAACTTCTAACCCGGGCAGAAGAGTTTATTTTATTGGCAATATGGCGTTTGGGCGAAGAGGCCTATTGTGTCCCGATATTGGATCAAGTGCAGGAGGTGTCCAATAAAAAGTGGACCCTGGGCAGCATTTATATCACCCTTCATCGCCTGGAGAATAAGAATTTTGTCGAATCTGAATTGGGCAAACCAACCGCTGAACGGGGAGGAAAAAGCAAGAGGTTCTACACGGTGACTTCCGCCGGAGTGGAAGCATTAAGGGCCACACGCATGGTGGAAAAAGCCATGTGGGACGGTATCCAAGGTATTGTTTACGAATAAAATAATGAAATCCAAAAAAACAAAACTGCCCAGGTTCGCTTCCTGGACGATAAAAAATTTGCTTCCCGATTACTTGGGACATACGGCTGTGGGGGATTATGAGGAGGTGTATGTGCGTACAGCCGAGCACGAAAGTGCTTTGAAAGCGCGCATCTGGCTCTGGCGTCAGATTTTTTCTGCTATTCTTTGTTCTTTTTTCTGGGGGATTGTCATGCTCAAAAGCTACATCAAGGTTGCCTTTCGTAACATGTACAGGCACAAAGGTTTTTCTTTTATCAACATCGCGGGTTTAGCCGTTGGCATGGCCTGCGCCATGCTGATTTTCTTGTGGGTTCAAAACGAGCTGAGCTATGATCGTTTTCACAAGGATGTGGAGGATATCTACCGGGTAGCCCGGGAAGTTCAGCAACCCGGTCAGACTTACCATACGCATTATACCTCTGCGGAATTATGCCGTGTTATACGGGATGAATTCCCTGAAATAGTTGCTGCTGCTGCAATCAATGGCCGCCCTCGGGTTCTATTCAAACATGGGGATAAAGCATTCTATGAGGGGGGCTTGGTTCAAGTGGATACCTCCTTTTTTGAAATCCTTTCATTTCCCTTCATCGCCGGAGATTCCAAAACGGCCTTATTGGATGTAGACGCCATCGTGATCACAGAAGACATCGCCAAAAAGTATTTTGGAGATGAAAATCCCCTGGGCAAGACTCTTACCTGGAACAATTGGCTGGACCGCAGAGTGACGGGTGTCATCAAAAACATTCCTCAAAACTCTCATATTCGCTTCGACATGGTGATAAATACAGAATTAATGAGGAGCTCATGGCCAGAGGGATTGCAATGGGAGATGAAGATCTTCCGGACATATGTCAAACTCCAAAAAGGGGTGGATCCGGAACAACTAGGACACAAGGTCATAGCGGCCATAGATAATAAATATCCCCAGCATTCCCAATTCAAAGACAGGATTTATTTTCAGCCGCTGACTCAGGCCCACCTTCATGCCGTAGGTGGAGGCGGTCCGATAAATTATGTTTATATATTTTCTCTCATTGCGCTTTTTGTTTTGTTGATCGCCTGTATCAATTACATGAATCTTGCCACAGCTCGTTCCGCAAGCCGGGCTAAGGAAGTCGGCCTGCGGAAGGTTGTGGGTTCTAATCGGCTGCAATTGACCAAGCAGTTTTTGGGCGAATCCCTGTTTTTTGTATTCTTCGCGTATCTTCTCTCGCTTTTTCTAATCAAGATTTTTCTGCCTGTTTTTAATCAAATTGCCGGAAAAACGATAACCATCAACTTTTTTGATCCCAGATTTATCTTTGCTTCTCTAGCCATTGTCTTTTTCACAGGATTGGTCGCTGGCAGTTATCCCGCGCTTTACCTTTCCACCTTTGCTGCGGTTCAAGTTTTGAAAGGGCACACGAGTTCAGGATTAAAAGGAGCTGCTTTCCGGAGAGTTTTGGTTGTCACCCAGTTTTCGCTCTCTGTGGGATTGATCATATGCACGGTTGTCGTCCACCAGCAGCTTGATTTTTTACGGAACAAAGAGTTGGGTTTTAATAAAGAGAATATCGTGTATATCCCGATGAAAGAAAATATCGGGAAGAATTATCAAGCGATAAAAAACAGAATGCTGGAGGATCCCAATATTCTTTCCGTAACCGCCAAAGATCGTTTGCCGACACGTGCCTTTGATGTTGGTTTGATAGATTGGGAGGGCAAAGATGTGGAACAAAAATTGGAAGTGGAGTTTCCCTGGATCGACTATGGATATTTTGAAACCCTGAATATGGAATTCATCGACGGGCGTGATTTTTCCAAGGAGTTCTCATCAGATGTTAGAGATGCTGTCATTGTCAACGAAGAAGCATTGGAGAGGATGAACTTGAAATCGCCTTTAGGAAAAAGAATCACATTCCCGTCCGGCCGCACATCCTCCATTGTCGGAGTGGTTAAAAATGCCTATTTCCGGTCTCGCCAATATGAGGTGGTGCCAGAGATCTACCGTTTGATCCCTGATTTTAACAGCGGGGAATTGAATTTGTTCGGAGTCATTTTTATAAAGATAAGAGGTGGGAGCATTAAGGAGGGAATTTCTGCGGGCGAAGACATGTGGAAAGCGGTGAATCCGAATTATCCATTTGAATATCATTTTTTCGATGCGGCAGTGGATGACTTTTACAGAGGCGAATTGAAGATGCGAACCCTGTCTGATTATTTTTCAATATTGGCGATTTTGATCTCCTGCCTGGGATTGTTCGGCTTGGCTTCGTTTATGGCTGAACGCAGGACAAAAGAAATCGGCGTGAGAAAGGTGTTAGGGGCATCTGGCGGAAATATCATGCTCCTCCTGTCCGGAGAATTTGTCAAATGGGTTGTTTTCGCCAATTTGATTGCATGGCCGGCTGCATATTTGGCTTTGCACGCATGGCTGAAAAACTATGCATATAGAATTAATATGGAGTGGTGGGTATTCCTGCTTTCCGGAGTGTTGGCTCTGACGATAGCTTTGTTGACGGTCAGTTACCAGGCTTTAAAATCCGCCCGCACCAATCCGGTGGAAGCCCTGAGGTATGAGTAATACCTATTTGGATAAGCTGATGACATGAGGCTATTATTCGTATCTTAAGGAGTTGACGGGATCGGTGGAGGCGGCCTTTAAGGACTGCCAGCCCACAGTGATAAGAGCCACCCCGAGCGCCATCAAAGCGGATAGAACAAAAATGCCGATCCCAAGGTCGATCCTGTAGGCAAAATTGGCCAGCCATTTTTTCATAAGATAATAGGCCGCAGGCCAGGCGATCAGATTAGCCAGGAGGATAGCTGCTGTGAATTCTCCGGAAAGCAAAACGAGAATCTGAGAGAGCGAAGCTCCGAGCACCTTGCGGATACCGATTTCCTTGGTCCTTTTGGCAGCCACATAGGAGGCCAACCCCAGAAGCCCCAGGCATGCGATCAGGATGGAAAATCCGGCTGCGTAAAAAAAGACCTGTTCAAAAACAGCATCCTTGGAATACATCTCCAGGATCTCCTGATCCAGAAAGCTGAATTCAAACGGAAATCCAGGCGTAAATTGTTTCCAGACCTCTTTGGCGTAGCTGACAACGCCGGCAAGGTTGTCCCCGCAGTGCAGAATTCCTCCATAGGACATCCAGTCTTTGTTGTAGCTTATCAGGATAGGATTGATCTCACTGTGCAGCGAGCGGCAGTGAAAATCCTTGACGACGCCTATAATCTCGATCTCGTCTACCGGAAAGGCTGTCAGATTTCCCCTTGGGATGTAGGGGAGGCGTGTCCCGACAGGAGATTCCAGGCCGAATTCCCGAACCGCCGTCTCATTGATGACAACTGCCCGCAAATGGTCGCTTTGCCGGTTTAAATCTAAAAACCGTCCTTCCAGGAGTTCCAGACCGTAGACATCGGCAAAATCGGAATCGACGCTGTAGTGGGTGAAACCTATGTATTCTTCACCGACTTTGAATGACTCATTGTTCCCTGGCCGGCCTGGATAACCGTGGGAAAAAGACACTTTCAGGATATCGGGATGACCAAGGAGTTCAGCCTTGACGTTTTCAAGATTGCGATTGAATGAGTCCGAACGAGGCTGGGGAAAGGTGATCACGTTTTTGGTGCTGAAACCGAGATCTTTTTTCCGGGCGAAGCGAATCTGGTTGGTGACTGTCAGTGTTCCGATCAGAAGTATTACCGAAACAGCGAACTGAAAGACAATTAAAGCCTTGCGGAAAAAAGACCCCTTTTTGCCCTGTATGACATCTCCTCGTATGACTGTGACCGGCTGGAATGCGGAGAGATAAAAAGCCGGATAGAGACCGGCTAAAATCCCGATGCCGCAAGGCCCCGCAACAAGACAAAAAAGCATTCCCGGTTCGAACAGGCTCTTGAGGCTCAGGCTTATAACGAATGCCCGATTGAACGCCGGTAAAAAGATGACCGCTAGGCCGAGTGCCACACCCAGCGCTGCAAGCGCAACGAACATCGACTCCCCGAGAAACTGTCTTGCAAGGCTCTTCCGCAACACACCGACCACTTTTTTTATGCCTATCTCCCTTGCTCGGGTGGATGCGCGGGCTGTGCTGAGGTTGACGAAGTTGATCCCAGCGATAATCACGATAAAGACGGCAATGGTGAACAGAATCCATAAAAGTGTTTTACTGCCGTGGTTGCCCCCGAAATGGATATCGGAGAGATAGATGTCGCTCACCGGAAAAAGAGAAAATTCATCCACCGGCCGTCCTACTTGCTTGAACACTGCGGCCATGTGAGTGTTTATTTTGTGGTTGACGGTATTCAAGTCGTGCTCTTCGTGTAGCAGCACATAGGTCGGCTCGCTGTTGTATTCGTAATCCCTGTCAGCATCCGGACCGACGATGGAGCGGAGAGTCAAGATGGAGGCAAAGGCATTCAAATCCAGATGAGAGTTTGTGGGTTTCTTCACCACTCCGGTAACGGTCAACTCATAGCGGCTGTTGAGGGTGACAACCTTTCCTATTGGATCTTCATTCCCGAATAAGCTTTTAGCAACCTCTTCGGTCAAGACAATAGAGTATGGTTCGTCCAGAACGATCTCGGGATTACCGGCCCTGAAATCATAGGTGAAGACTTCAAACATGCCCGGGTCTACCCAGGCATAGGTCATCCCCTTGATCATGATGTTCTTCTCTCTTTCCATACTAGGATCGCTGTACTGAAGCGCATAATCGCTCCGCAGGCTGAGGCGGGTGTACTTGACGATCTCCGGGACATTTTCGGAAAGCTCCAGAGCCGCCGCCGAGATGATGTGCTGCTGTCCCCGCACACCGCCCATCATGACGGTGTACATCCTGTCGAGGTGTTCGTTTCCGCGGTCGAATCTCAGTTCATCCTGGATGAAAAGGGCTATAAAGATAACAACCACAAAGCTAACGGCCAGGCCGAAGATGTTGATAAAAGAATAGCCTTTGTGTCTCCGAAGATTGCGGAGCATTATTTTCAAATTATGTTTGAACATGCTCAGACCTCCTCTGATATGCAAACCGACATAAAAATACAAAGCGATCAGCACCTGAAATCGGTACCAGGCCTTACCGAAAAAAAGGCCCCTTTCCCGGACAACTTCCCTGAAGCTCTCTTCCAGATCACAAACCGCGGTGTCATAGCCTCCGTCCGGGAACATACGCCGGAAAAGCCATTCAGCCATCCTGGGTGGCTTAATTCTCCTATTTTTCGTCACGGCTTATCCTCCGTTCGTTTCAGGAATCGCTTCCCACATCTTTCGCTCCATCTGTTTGATCTCTTCCAATGCTTTGTAGCCCGCAGGAGAAACGGCATAGATCCGCTTGCTGCGCCCGCCGCGCTCGGGCAGAGGATCTGTCAGGGAAGATGTCAGATAATCCTTCTTGACGAGCTGTTCCAGTGAGATAAAAAGAGCCCCGTAGGACCAGGTTTTTCCCGTCACATCGTTCAGCCGCTTGCGTATCAGTACGGAATAGGCCTCGTCCTTCAGAAACAGAACTGCCAACAGGATGAATTCTTCGGTCCGTGAAAGCAATTTCATGATCTCTTCGCTTATATATTTCTATTTTTAGGACATATCATCCACTATTAAAGACTATTGAAATCCATAAAGGTTGCATATGCATAGAAAAATAATGCGGGGCATAGATCATCCGGATTGCCCGCACAAAATGATTTCGCCTTTGACCCGGCCGCAGAGACTGTGTTAATCTAATTTTTAGGGTTTCAGCTGTCATGAATAAATTCCACTTTACTGCACCGCTTCTCTTTATCTTTGTCATAATCCTCTTGGCACCAAATCTTTTATGCAGCCAAGGACAATTGACTGTGATCGTCACCGATTTCGATCGACAGCCTTTCCCTGGAGTCACAGTCGAATTATGCAGTCCCGCACTAAAGAGGATTCGCAGTGATATAACCGATGCTGATGGCACCTGCATCTTCCCGGATTTACCCTCAGGTTCCTACCAAATTATGTGTGAATTAGCCAGTATCAAATCCATTCTCCGAAAAAATGTCAGGATTTTTACAAAAGCTGAAGTCCTGAAATTGAGTATGGAAAAAACGCATGGAGAGATGGTGTTCATGGCTCCAGGACCACCCCCACCAGTCGATCCATCGATTACTTCCTTCACTTCAAAGGACGCCATTATTCTCAACGAAGCTTCAATTTCTCTGCACGCAAATGTCGCTTCCGCTTGGGAGCGAATGGCTGCGTCAACGGATGTTTGTGATAAAAGAGCGATTCTGAAGGAGGCTTTGCGAAACTGGAAGGTTATTTTAAAGGAGGTTAAGAATAAACTTACGGCATACCCTCAAGCTTCCAAAAAGCGTTTTATGATTTATGTTATCTTTGATGGAATGGAGCAACAAATTAGCTGCGATTTAGATTCAATAAGCGAATTTGACCAAAATATATTGAATCTCAGGGCCGAATTATCTGCGATAGCGAATTTTTTAAAACGTGTCTCCGATACAGGCAAGGCCACATACGACCTGCATATTTCAAGTTTTCCTGAAAATGCTGAGATGACTTATCGGTATGAAGAGGACGGGCCTTTGAAAGAACATTATGAACGGACGCCCACAACCATAAAAGACCTTTATTTTGCCCCAATCGCCATTATTTTTAAACAGGAGGTGCGCACCTCTGTTGCAGGCATTACTTATGATCCCTACAAGTTTCTTGAAGCCGACATTCATCAAGTGCGCATGCATCTACTGGATGAGAGTCAATGGGGTGCTTCTTTCAAAAATCCACCCTCATTGGAGGAACGTGTCAACCAGTCTGATTTAATCATTGTGGGAAAAGTGCAAAAGAGTGAGTGCAGGCGGAATAAAGGCAGCTCCGATGTATACACTTACGTAACGGTTTCTGTAGAAGAATGCATCAAAGGATCGGATATTTTAAACGGAAATGAAATTGTATTACAAAAACTGGGTGGTTCCATTAAAGAAGAGGGTATCGTCCATCATGTGGAACGCCATCCTGCAGGTTTTAGCCAGCCCGGCTTTTCTAAAAATGAAAGGGTTCTCTTGTTGTTAAGGTTATTACCGGATTCCAAGCATTACGAGGTAGTGGCCGGTGAGCACGGCAAATTCTCTATATTGAAGAACGATATCATTGCCGAGAGATATGTTCCCTTGAAAGAATTCATTCGAAAAATCAAAGAATAATCTACAGAGGCAGCCTTCCACAAACCAAAACCTTAGTTTAACATCCTATTCGTATCGTAAGCTGTTCACAGGATTGGTACAAGCTGTTCTTATGGTCTGGAAAATAAAAGTGAATATGGCTATCGCCATCGTGACAAAACCGGCCAAGAAAAAGACAATCCATCCGATATTTGCTCTGTAAGCAAAATTCTGCAGCCATCTGTTCATCATGAACCATGCTAATGGCCATGCGACGATATTGGCAAGTAAAATCCATTTGATAAATTCTTTAGATAGCAGCACTATCACATGCCCTGTCGTTGCACCCAATACCTTCCGGATACCGATCTCTTTGGTCTTTAACTCAGCGGTAAAGGACACCAGGCCGAGAAGCCCCAAACAGGCAACCAGGATGGAAAGTGCGGAAAAGATAATGAAAAGATCCTGCATTTTCTTTTCTCTCTCGTAAAGTTGATTGATGCAATTATCCAGGAAACTGTATTCGAACTGATCTCCAGGAAATACCGTTTCCCACACTTTATGAATAAAATTCAGGGTTCTTCCGATATCACCAGGCATAATTCTAACTGAAATCTTACGTATATAGTCTGGATAAAGTAGCATAGCCATCGGTTCGACTTCCCTGCGCAGAGATTTATAGTTGAAATTTTTAACAACACCGATAACTTTAACCGCCTCTTCCGAATATGGCCCCTTCAGTTTTTTCCCAATGGCTTCTTCAGGCTTCCATCCGAATCTATGAACCCCGGATTCATTCAGCATGATGGTCCCCTCAGTATCTGTGCCGAAATCTCTTGAAAATGCCCGTCCCGCGATGACTTCCATCCCATAAGTATCCACATAGTCATAATCGCAAAAAAACAGATATAAAATAATCGGTTCGTCCGAATCGAGCCGATGATAATTGGTATTGCTGTAATGAGTATCAGCGGGAACCTCGGATGAGGCAGATACGGATACGATTTGAGGATTGCTTTTCAGGTCGTTCCGGAATGACTGGTAATTTTTAGAAATCTGCTGGCTTCTTACAGGAAGGATAACCACATTTTCCCTATCAAAACCCAAAGACCGGTTCTGAATGTATTTCATCTGTTTGTATACAGTGAACATGCCGATAATCAGAATGATAGAAATACCGAATTGAACGACAACCATGTTTCTGCGGAAAACAGACTTTCCGCTCCCTGAGACCGGGCCGCCTTTCATAACTTCGACAGGTTCGAATCTGGTCAGATAAAAAGCAGGATAAAAGCCGGCCAATACCCCGACAACGAAAGTTGTTCCCGCAACAATGATTACATTCTTTAGCTGAAAAAAAACAGAAAGTGACAGATTTTCGGCAAAAATACCATTGTAGCCCTGGATAAACATTGAACTCATAACAAAAGCAAGACCTAGGGAAACAAAAGCCAACATCACAGATTCCTGAATGAACTGGATTCTGAGCTGGTGTTTTTCTGCCCCTACTGTTTTGCGAAGGCTCACTTCTTTGGCTCTTTTGCTGGCTCTGGCCGTGGATAAATTCACGAAATTCATGCAGGCGATGATAAGGATAAGAATTGCGATCGAGGAAAATATGTAGACCGAGGATATACTCCCTCCAGCTTCGACCTCCCAGTTGGTGCTGGGATGCAAATGAATATCAGTGATGGGAACAAGGTGCATCTTGAGCACTTCATGGATGCCCATTTCTCTATTCAGTATTAGCAGGTCTCCGTAATAGGGTTCCAGTCGTTGAGTGACAAAAGTTTTTAACTTTCCCTCGAGTTGAGATTTCGAAGTGTTTTTCGAGACCAGAACATAGGTATAGAGGTAATTGCTTCTCCAATCAGAAAATTCCTCTTCCGCAAATGAGGCAATAGATATCAGCATATCAAAATGAATATGGGAGTTCTCTGGCACCTGGTCCAAAATTCCCGTCACTTTAAAGTCGGTCTGTTCTCCTTCCCACTCAAAGGTGAGTGATTTTCCGACGGCCTCTCCTTTCCCGAAGTATTTATCGGCATTTTCACGAGTCAGAACCACGGTCATGGGATCAGAGAGAGCGCTCTGTTCATCGCCATCTTCCAAACTGAAATCGAAAATTTCAAAAACGGAATTGTCCACAGCAAACATCCCCTGCCTGTGATGATCGTTTTTGTGGTCCTTAATGGCGAATTCTCTCCTCCAGAATCGCACGGCATTTTCGATCTCGGGGAAATCATCGATCAAAGCTTGTTTGTATAATCCTCCTGTGATGGGCCATCTACGGTACAAATTATCGCGGAATAATTCCCGTTCTATCCTGTATATCCGGTGTCCTTTTTCATGAAAACGATCATAACTCAACTCCCGCAGCACCCAAAGGCTGATGATCATGCAGATGGAGAGTCCTATCGCCAGCCCGAACACATTGATGAAAGAATACAATTTGTGCCTTATAAAATTCCGGTAGGCTATTTTCAGATGATTCTTGAGCATGGTTAACCTCCATGACACGATGAGTTTTAGATATCCAGCGACCGATTTTAGGGCATTGCCCCAATACCAGCGCTTTGCTTTGAAGCTGCCCTCTGATTTCATGATCTCTGAGAATGTCTCTTCAGAGTCTTCGATAACGGAATGTTTTTCGTAATAGACCGACATTAGTTTGAGCAGAATCCGTGGCATCACCGGACTGATGTATCTCTTCTTTTCAGTCATGTCCTATTTTCCTGATGGACTCACTCATACCTGAGCGCATCGACTGGATTTGCGACCCCAGCTTTAATAGACTGATAACTGACTGTCATTAATGCAAAGACAAAAGCTAATAAACCTGACATGAGAAAAACCTCGATTCCTATGTTTGTTCTATAGGCAAAGTTTTTAAGCCATCTGCTCATGACAAAATAGCCGATCGGCCAGGCAATCACGACTGCCACAGCGATACATTTCAGATACACATTTGCTAGCAGGAAAATGATGTTCTTGAGATCAGCGCCTAGAATTTTTCGTATACTGATTTCTTTTTTCTTCTGTTCAGAGATAAATGACGCCAAGCCTACCAAACCCATACAGGCGACTAAAAGGGAAATCATTGTAAAAATATTGAAACTCTTTCCTAATCTCTGTTCGGCTTTATAATCTCTATCAATCCTTTCATCTAAAAATGTATATTGGAAAGGAAACTCAGGCGAAAATTTTTCCCATTTTTTCTGAATGAAACCTAAGGTTCTTGGAATATTGGAAGGGCTGACCTTGATAGAGAAATAATCAAGCCCCCGATTTGTGTTTATTAAAGTGAATATCATAGGCTCAATTTTTGAATGCAATGATTTAAAATGAAAATCCTTCACCATACCTATGATTGTCCACTCAATACCTTGACTTTTGAGTTGTTTTCCAATCGGATTTTCCCATCCCAGATTTCTCGAAGCTGTTTCATTGATCACAATGGCTTGTTTTTTGTCAGTGGGAAAATCCTCTGAAAAATTTCTTCCTTTCACAATTTCCATATCATAGACATTGAAATAATCAGAATCTATGAAGGTAAAATATAATTCTGATTTGCGTTCCTCTCCCTCCTCAACCCATTCAAGTGAACTAGTCCTGTGTATTGTTGTGGGCAAGTCTAAGGAAGAGGAAACTCCCAATATATTAGGATATTCCAACAATCCTTCTTTAAACGGCTCTGGATTCCTTTGAAGATTTCCATCCAAAGTGTAGACGGTGATAATTTGGTCCTTATCAAATCCAAGATTCCTGTTTCTTATGTAGCTGAGCTGGTTGTGGATCACGAAGGTGCAGATAATCAGGATCGTCGACACAACAAACTGGACAACGACCAAAGAATTCCTGAAAACAGCAGAGCTTTTGGAACCGATTTTTTGTGTCCCCTTGATTATCTGGATAGGTTGAAAAGAGGAAGTAAAAAAAGCTGGATAACTTCCTGATAAAAAACCAATAATGATGGCAATACCTATAAATATCAAAACCATATCCAGGTTCTGAAATGGATTCAACGTCAATTTTCTTCCGATTAAAGAACCAAACGGCAACCAAACAAGATCGACCAACAAAAATGAAATCATAAGAGCCAGGCTAGAAAAAACCAGCGACTCAAGTAGAAACTGTCTGACAAGTTGAGTTTTATTGGCCCCCACCACTTTTCTTACTCCAACTTCAACGGTCCGTTTCGCTGACCGGGCAACAGAAAGGTTTACATAGTTCAAACAGGCTATAAGCATAATAAAAAAGGCGATGGCTGAGAACATATAGACAATTCTCATGTCACTGTTGTTTTCCAGTTCAAACCTAAGGTTTCCACCCAAATGAATATCTGTCAGAGACTGAAGGTGTATTCTTTCTGATGCTGACTTTTCGCCCTTGTATTTTTTTAAGAATGCAGGGAATTTTCCCTCCAGATCTTTTAGATTTGCAAAAGATGCCAACTTGATATAGGTCTTGGGTTCAAAATAGCTCCATGTTTCAACCGAATCTCTTCCCCCTCTCTTCAGGGAATACAATGAATTGTAAGACACGATAAAATCAAAGGTAAAATGAGAATTTTCCGGAATATTTTTCAGGATGCCTTTTATTTCGTAGTTTTGTTTTTTTCTCGAATACCACTCATTGATCTGAATGACTTTTCCCACAGGCTCCTCGTCACCGAAATATTTCTCAGCCATTTCCTGAGTGATAAGAACGGAAAAGGGCTCCTCTAAGGCAGTGGACATATCCCCTGATAGAAGTGGAAATGTAAAGATTTCTAAAAAATCTTGATCGGCAAAGTATATGCCCTCCTCATAAAAACATTTTGAATTATACTCAACCACTCCAACTTCATCATTTTTTTTCACTCTTGTTGCCTTTAAAACATCAGGGAAATCTTCTTTTAATGAAGCAGCCAGCGGATGTTCGGATGAATTATACCAAGTTGGTTCTCCCTGATGTTCTCTTACGGCCCGATAAACATGTTGGGCTTCATCATGATATTTATCATAGCTAAGTTCATATCTGATAAAGAACAGTATTAATATCCCGCAGGCAAGGCCGATAGTAAGACTGGCAATATTGATGAAAGAAAACAATTTTTGCCTTACAAAATTCCGGTAGGCTATTTTCAGATGATTTTTAAGCATTGTGAACCTCCAGGACACGATGAGCTTTAGATATTGAGCTGCCGATTTTAGGACATTTCCCCAATACCAGCATTTCGCTTTAAAACTGCCTTCTGATTTCCGCATTTCGGTAAAAGTCTCTTCAGAGTCTTCGATAACGGAATGTTTTTCGTAATAGACTGACATCAGTCTCAGGAGAGTTCTCGCGAGTCCCGGGCTGTTATATCTCTTTTTCTCAGTCATGTTCTATTTTCCTGATTCAAGACTCGGAATACTATTCTTTATGTGTTCATGCATCCTGAGAGTCTCTTCAAGAGCCGTTTTTCCTTTCTTACTGATCTTGTATATGGTTTTGCTTCTTCCCCCTTGTACAGGCTTAGGATCGCTTTTGTGAGATGTAACGTATCCTTTTCGAATAAGGACTTCCAGAAGATTATAAAGCGTCCCGTAGACAATCTCTTTTTTAGACAATTCAATAACCTTTTTTCTAAGAGGGGCACCATGGGACTCGCCCTCAAACATAAGCAACGCACTTAAAATGATCTCTTCCTTGAGTGCTAAAATAGCCATTTGAGCCACCTCTCATGTATCATCGAATAGTTCGAACATATATATGCGAAAAATATGCCAAATCGATTTTCCGAGATTTTCTAACTCTCACAAAAGCAAATATGTCCGTTCTTGAACAATCTTTATCCATTTCCGAACAGTATGGTAGCTAAACGGACGTTTGAATATTAGGGTAGAGAAGGGGTATTATAAAACATATCCACGATTTTTTCGTATAATTAATAATAAAGGAGATCTCCATGGCATATCGATTTCGTTCCATAACTTTTATTGTCGGTTTCATCCTCATCCCCTGTTTTGTTCTCGGATTTCCAGATTACTCCATAAAGGCATCCTTTTCCCCAAGCGATGTGACGCTGGAACAGTGGGCACAGGACCTGGATTTTCTGTCAACCGAGCTCCCCAAAAGGCACAAGAACCTTTTTCACAATATCTCCGAATCCGAATTCCTGACCCAGATCGAGGAACTCAAGACAAAACTTCCATCTCTGGCTCCGGATGAAATTTTGGCCGGCCTCATGAAAATCATTGCCTCTGTAGGTGATTCGCACACCACACTGGGATACAGGCCTCAGCAAGGGCTTCCGCTTATGCTGTACTGGTTTAAGGACGGCATTGCCATATTGAATACAACCTCCGAATACAAAAACATCCTGTACGGAAAGATCACGGCTATTGGGGGAAAACCCATCGAGAATATCGTTGCCGCCCTTACCGCCATCATTCCCCATGAGAACGAAGCTCAAGTCAAGAACAAGATTACGAACTTGCTGACCGATACTATGATACTCCACGGCATGAGACTAATCCCTTCACAGGATTCGGCTTCCCTGACTGTACGCACAACTTCTGGCAGGGTGGTCATTCTGGATATGAAGCCTCTCCCTTTCTCCTCCAAACCCGAGTGGCTCGTCGACACTTCAGACGAAAGTGATGCACCGTTATACCTCACAAACCGCCGGCTATTCTACTGGTATAAAACCCTTCCCGATTCGCAGACACTTTATTTCAAATACAATTCCTGCCAAAACATGACCGGACAATCCTTCAGCGATTTTGTTAAAACACTCTTCGATCCGTTAGACGCTGAGAAATTCAAAAGGATTGTCATCGATCTCCGTCACAATGGGGGCGGCAATTCCGGCCTCTTCGCCCCTTTCCTCGAGGCGCTCGAAAAGAGGCCGGAATTCCGCCAAAAGGGGAGTATCTATGTTTTGATCGGGCGGCGGACCTTTTCCTCGGCCATACTGAATGCTATTAACCTTAAGAAACAAACGCCGGCCATATTTGTCGGAGAACCGACCGGTGGAAAACCCAACCATTACGGCGAAGTTCAATTTTTCCGTCTGCCGCAGTCAGGTCTTCCGGTGACCTATTCCGTAAAATATTTCCGAGTCATCGAGAACGACCCGGATTCCCTAGTTCCCGATCTCCTGATAGAGCCTAGGATCTCGGACTATTTGAAAAAGACCGATCCTGTTCTTAAAAGCGTGCTCGGGAAGAAAAATTCAGCTGGAACTTGTACTCCTTAGGCGGCACTGCGCCCATCAGGTATTTGACAAAATAATCCCATCGCCGCCTCATGAAGTAGGATTCACGACCGATTCCATGACCACGGTTGGGAAACAGGATAAGATCGAAATCTTTATTGGCCGCTATGAGCTCGTTAACAACGAGGAGTGTATTATACATGGGAACATTGGAGTCCATCGTGCCATGGGCTAATAGGAGCTTGCCCTTCAGGTTTTTGGCCAGAAGCTGGTTCGCCTGGTTATCATAGCTTGTGGTACCGTCAGGATATGTTTCTAAGAGGCCCTGCCACTTTTCGCCCCAATCGTCTTCGTAATTTCGATTATCATGATTACCGGATCCACTCACGGCCACCTTAAAAAAGTCGGGATAACGGAGGATGGCATCTGTGGATGCAAACCCACCTCCCGAACCTCCGTATATTCCCACCCTGTCGATGTCAATCCAGGGAAACCGTTCAGCGAGCTGTTTCATGCAGGTGATCTGGTCCGGCAGCCCGTTGTCGCCCATGTTTCCGTAGTAGGCGGCGTGGAACGATTTCGATCGCATAGGTGTTCCCATCGCGTCAAGGGAAATCACAATGAATCCCAGTTCGGCCAGAGCCTGCCTATCACCGCGTGAAGCAGAA